>OFSC01001148.1_pt1 | contig 18213 bp, 14 predicted proteins | sample 1543201 | NCBI WGS metagenome assembly OFSC01 (sample SAMN04209228, study PRJEB22552) | human gut metagenome | biome: gut; material: feces | host: Homo sapiens | place: USA: Oklahoma
GCTGAATACCCTGTCCAGGCATCTTTGCCTGTCTGCCAGTACTCTTTGCCTTCCTCTAAGGCGTCCGCACTGACCCCAAAGGCCACATCCCAGTCTGCCTCTTCTTTTTCCAGCTGGGAAAGCATCTCCTTTGCAGAGCCTGTTTCTACCCTTACATTCCAGCCGGTACGCTCCTCAAATTCCTTGATCACCGGCTCCCATTCTTTCCTTTCCTGGGCAGTAAATACGGTCAGGGCATAGTTCTCCGGTTCTGCCTGTTCCTGCACCAGATCGTCAGCCCGGCTGCAGCCTGTAAGAACTGTTCCAGCCAATATTGCAGCTGCAGATATGACCGATAAAAAGAACAGGGAACGCCCTTTTTTGCATTCCCTGTTGAAAAATTTATGTGTTTTATATACTGCATTTCTGTCTGCTTTTCCTGTATACATGCTGCGGTGCCCCTTGTATTTTTTAGACTCGCAAACACGCGCTGACGCGCTCTACTGTCCGCTAATGCGGACGGTTTGTTCGTTCCATCAGTATACCAGAAAAACAGTTCCATTTCCACACTTTTACAGCCCCAAAAACCTCTCAAACACTACGCAGGCCCGGACTGCATCTTCCTCTTTTTCCATTTCACAGAAGATACGAAGTAACGGCTCTGTACCGGAAAATCTGGCGCTTACCCAGCCACCATTTTTAAAGTAGACCTTGCAGCCGTCCTGATAAGAAACACGGGATACCTCAAATGGCAGTTCCGGCAGTTTCTGCTCTTCTAACAGCACTTTCTGTATACGTGCCTTTTCCTCTGCTGTAAAACGGTAGCTGCGCTCTTCCATATGAGTCTCACCGTACTGGTCCTCAATATCCTTTACGATCTCAGAAAGGCTCTTACCGGTCACTGCGATCATTTCTACCAGAAGGCTTGCTGCATAGATACCGTCTTTTCCATGGATATGACCTTTTACAGTAAGGCCACCGGAAGACTCACCGCCAATAATGGCATCTGTCTCCTGCATCTTTGCAGAAATATACTTAAAACCTACAGGCACTTCATAACACTTCTGGCCAAAGCTTTCAGCCACCTTGTCCAACATATGAGTCGTAGCCAGATTTCGCACTGCATCGCCTCGCCAGCCCTTATATTTCAGAAGATAATAATACAGCATAACTAAGATCTGGTTGGCGTGAAGATAATGTCCCTTATCGTCAATAACACCTAACCGGTCTGCGTCACCGTCCGTTGCAATACCAATATCACAATAACGGTCCAGCACATAGTTCTGAAGGTTTTTAAGGGTATCTTGTGCAGGTGCCGGCATCTTACCTCCAAAAAGCGTATCATGCTGGGCATTAATGGTCTCTACCGTACATCTTGCAACTGCCAGAATGGTGCTTAAAGCCGTCAGGCTGACACCATACATGGGATCAACTGCTACCCTTAAATCTCTCTTTCTGATCGCATCTACATTGATCACAGATAAGATATTATCCAGATATTCATTCATTGGATTGATTTCTTCTACAATGCCCTGTTTCACCAGTTCTGTGTAACCTGGCGGCGGCATCTGCCCATCTTCTTCATGACATGGTGTATACAGTTTTTCTGCTTCCAACAGCCATTTTTCAATGTCCTTTGTCTGGATTTCATCTGCATCCCTTCCGCCATATGTAAACACCTTGATACCATTGTAGATCGCCGGATTATGACTGGCTGTGACCATCATTCCATAGTCCAGTTCATGTTTCATCACATAAAACATTAACAAAGGCGTTGGTGCGCTGCGGTTCACAAACTGTACATGGATCCCTTCTTTTCCAAGGATCTGACATGCCCAGATCACAGCCTCTTTGGAAAGGAAACGGCGGTCATAACCGATGACCACACTTTTTGTATCTTTATGTTCTGCCTTCATTTTCAGGCACATGGCTAAGGTCAGCTTCTGTATATTTTCCTTGGTAAACTCTTCTCCGATGATCGCACGCCAGCCGCCAGTTCCAAATTTTACCATTTTTTGTTCCTCCTATGTTGAAGAATGTCCTCTCGGAGTCTTTCCTGCACCTGCCTTTGTGACCGATTTTCTGCCTGCTTATAACCACACTGCTGCGCAGTATATTAGGTTAAACAATGGATACCTTACCTTTACTTACCTTCAGGAAGATAAGCAAGGAAATAACTGTACTGACGGTAAGGATCGATGCCAGCGCTGCCGCTGTACCAAAGCTGTTTCTTACAACCTCTGTATAAATAGCTACAGAAATGGTACTGGTCTTTCCGCCGTAAAGCATAACGCTGGAAGACAGCTCATTGATACAGGTGATCCAGCTTAAAATAGCGCCGGATAATACGCCAGGTGCCATTAATCTTGCTGTTACCTTAACAAATGTCTGCATAGGTGATACCCCAAGACTGATAGAAGCTTCCTCTACACTTGGATCCATCTGCTGCAAAAAAGCACTGCCGGAGCGTACTGTATAAGGCAGTTTCCGTACAACAAAGGCGATGATCATGATCACTGCTGTACCTGTAAGGATCACCGGTTCCTTGTTAAATGCTACGATCAGGCTGATACCAAGAACAGCGCCTGGAATTACAAACGGGAACATGATCAGCAGATCCATTAACTGTCCTGCAAAGCCCTTCTGGCGCACAACGATATAGGAGATCAGCATACCGATGATGATGATAAATACAATAGCAATGGTTGAAAATACAAATGTATTGCGGATATTGGTCCACAGACGATTAAAAATAGTAATATAGCTGCCCAGGCTGAAGCCCTTCTTAAATCCTGTAAAATCACTCTTAATAAAGCTGCTGACGATGACTACGATCTGAGGAAGGATACCGATAAATGTAACCAGCATAACCGGGAATGTTGCCAGAAAACGCTTTACTCCGTGAAGTTCTTCTTCCTTTGGCGGGCGCATGGCAGTCATTACATAATTCTTCTTTGTAACAAAATGCTTCTGCACCAGAAGGACTGTAGTAGAACAGAATACCACTACTACAGAAAGGGCACTTGCCAGATGGGCATTTCCGCCGATCTCACTCATGTACTCATTGTATACAAGAACTGGAAGTACCATATAACCTTCGCCGATGAGCATTGGAGTACCAAAGTCTGCCAGGCTGGTCATAAATACCATGATCGCGCCAGCTGCAATAGACGGAAGGACGACCGGCAGTGTAATAGTCCACAGTCTGCGAAGCTTATTGCTTCCCAGGTTCTCTGCTGCCTCTTCCAGGCTGGAGTCAATGCTTCCCATAGCACCGGATGTATACAGATACACATAAGGAAACAGCTTAAAGGTAAATACCAGGATAATACCCAGTTTTCCGTAAATGCTTGGAAGGTGGATACCAAACTGGGAAAACATATTTGTTACCAGTCCTGAACGTCCAAAAAGCATGATCCAGCTATACGCACCGATAAATGGCGGACTCATAAGGCTCATGATGATAAAAATATGGATGAACTGCTTGCCCCACACATTATACCGGGACATTACATAAGCAATGGGAACTCCTACGATCAGCGTTGTGACCGTTGTGACCACAGATACAAAAATACTTCTTCCTAATGCGGAATAATAATATTTCTTTGTAAAAAACCTGATGTAGTTTTCAAAGGTAAAACCATCTACCTTGGTTGAGAAAAAGCTTCGGGTGATCAGGGTACAGAAGGGATAGATCAGAAATACCAGCATAAATCCCACAACTGCCACTTTCACCCAGAACCAGAAGTCTAACTTTTTTCCGGAACTTACCATGAGATCACCTCCTGGGTCGCTGCATCGTATACGCCTACGGCGCGGATATCAAAGTTTACCTTTACTTTTTCACCGTCCGGGCGCAGCTCATGTACATCCTTCGTATACTCATTTAACTGTACAGTCTGCCCATTATCCAACAGGATCTCATATTCAATAAAATCTCCCAGGAATGTGGAAATAGTAATGGTTCCCGGCAGTCCCTCTTTATCATCAAAAAACAGCTGCTCCGGTCTTGCAGAAATGATGCCCTTACCATTAAATGGCTTTTTTAAAGTACAAGTAATAGAGCATTCTCCCTTAATATCCAGCACTGCCTTATTTGGGTCATCTCCTTTAACATCACACTCTACGAAATTGGAAACGCCGATAAATCCGGCTACAAAAGTATTTTCCGGCTTTTTATAGATTTCCTCCGGGGTTCCCACCTGCATGATATTTCCTTCCTTCATAACAGCGATCCTGTCGGAAATTGCCAGTGCCTCTTCCTGGTCATGGGTTACATAGATGGTAGTGATCCCCAGACGGCGCTGCAGTTTCTTAATAACGGTTCTCATCTGTACCCGCAGCTTTGCATCCAGATTTGACAGCGGTTCATCCATTAACAGAACTCCCGGTTCAATAACAAAAGCTCTTGCCAGGGCTACCCGCTGCTGCTGTCCGCCGGAAAGTTCATTTGGCTTTCTGTCCTTTAATTTGCCGATCTGTACCAGCTCCAGGGCTTCTTCCACTTTTCCGGGAATCTGATCTTTCGGACACTTCTTCGCTTTCAGGCCATATGCTACATTTTCAGCCACTGTCAGATGTGGGAAGATAGCGTAGTTCTGGAAAACCATACCAATATCTCTCTTATGAGCCTCCAGATTATTGATCACCCGGTCATCAAAACAGATCTCTCCTCCGTCTACTGTATTAAATCCTGCGATCATACGCAGAAGGGTGGTTTTTCCGCATCCGGACGGCCCTAAAAGGGTAAAAAATTCTCCCTGTTTAATATCCAGGCTTACTCCGTTTAATGCTGTAAAATCACCGTATTTTTTCACGGCATTTTTAATGATCACTGCATGGCTCATATATCTGGTCCTCCTTTTTGTTCAATGTCCTCTCAAAATCTTTCTGCAACCGCTTTTCTGGAAGACACTCCCACTTTTTACATTCCTTATATATGCGAAAGACTGCCCGCCCGCCAGGGCCAGGCAGTCTTTCTATTATTTGTTTCCCGTTACTTTCATTTCAGAAAGATTAATCTACCATAATATCATTGAAGTGTTCAATAATGGACTCTTTTTCATTTGCAGCCCAGTCAAAGTCATAATCAACTAATACCAGGTCGCTCAGCTTTGCCAGTCCATCTGCAACGTCCATATCACTTCTTACAGGACGACGGCCCCAGTTTTCACTCTGCTCTGTCTGGCACTCTTTGGAAGTTACAAAGTCAATGAACAATTTTGCGTTCTCTTCGTTCGGGCATCCCTTAACAAGAGCTACACCATCAGGAACTGCACTGGTTCCATCCTTTGGATATACAAATCCAACAGAAGGATCATCCTTGTACTGAACAGCTGCTTTCTCAAGAGTAAGACCTACATAGAACTCACCGTCAGCTACCATCTTGTGGCACTTACCTGAAGAGTCAACGATCTTTCCATCCAGGTTGTCATACAGTTTCTTGATGAAATCCCATCCATCTTCCTTGCCGCCATGACCCAGGATCATAGTACATAACTGGGTGTAAGCAGAACCGGATTTAGATGGCAGGCAGTATGCAATTTTGCCCTTCCACTCAGGCTTTGTCAGATCTTCCCAGGTCTCCGGAATGGTCATTCCGTCTTTTTCGATCAGATCTTTATTGTAGAACAGTACCATTGGCAGTGGGCTTTCACCGATCCACTTGTCATCCGGGTCTTTGTACTCTTCTGCAATTACATCATCATTTGCACAAACATATGGTGCGAAGTAATCCTTAAATGCTGCCAGGGAGTCAGCACCGCCGCCCCAGAGTACATCAGCGATCGGGTTAGCAGACTCAGCTGCAATACGGTTGCACAGCTCGCCGGTTCCGGCTGCTACTACTTCTACCTTAACATTTGGATATTTCTCCATAAACAGGTTCACACCTGCATTTAACGGATCTGCATCATGAGGAGAATATACAACTACGGTACCGGAGTAATCTTCCGGAGCTTTCTCAGCAGTTGCCTCAGACTCTTTTGCTTCTTCTTTAGACTCTTCCTTAGCTTCTGCTGCTGTTGTTTCCTCTGCCTTGGTCTCTGCCGGTGCTGCAGTAGTAGCGGTATTTCCGCCTCCACACGCTGTCATACTCAGTACCATCATGGCTGCCAGTGACGCTGCTGCAAATCTTTTTTTCATATACACCTCTCCTTTTCTATGTACCCTCCCGGTACATCGTTCCCGGTCTCACCGGGACTTAAATAAATTTTGCAGTCTGAAAACTGCTTCTCACGTTTTTTGGAGTTTTCGTTACAGATCATATAGCATGTACCGTAACTTTTCACTCCTGATGTTGTTATTATATAATTTTATTATGCATTTTTCCATTTGTTATTCTAACTTTTGTTGTGTTATTCTGAACTTTTGTATAATTTTTAAGTCGTATTTTATATTTATATGTGCATAGTACACATACACCAGCAATAAAACAGAACCGTCCTGTCATAAACGCAGCTAACTTCTTACTATTACTACGTCTATTTACAACGGTCCTGTTTTCATCTGTCAATTTTTTCTGTTACAATACTTCTACCTTAAATTACCCTGTTCTGCACAGACAGAGCACCTGTATTTTACCACTTATAATGCTTGATCAGCGCCTGGGTTCCCAGATCTCCCATGCCTTCCTCTTCCAGTTTTTTACAAATTCCAAGAACATCCTCTAACACATCTAATTTGGTTCCTCTTTCGGATGCTTCCTCATCTGCAAGGCTCATATCCTTGATAAAATGCTTTAAGAAGAAGCCCGGTGCATAGTCATCTTTTGCTGCCTTGGAAGCTACATTATTCATCTGGGCGCTTCCTGCAGCACCTGTGGAAATAGATTTAAACATTACATCTACGTCCAGTCCTGCATTCTTTGCATAGACCATAGCCTCGCATGCGCCTGCTAAAGCACCTGCAATGGCGATCTGATTACACATCTTGGTGTGCTGTCCGTTTCCGGACTTTCCTTCGTAGTTGATAGCCTTTCCCATTGCCTCAAATACAGGCAGACAGGTATCAAAGTCCTCTTTATCGCCGCCTACTAAAATTGTCAGTGTTCCTGCCTTTGCACCGCTGTCACCGCCGGTTACAGGTGCATCTAAGCCATGAAGCCCCCGCTTCTTTGCTTCCTCATAGATCTGCTGATCCAACTTCGGGCTTGTAGTGGTCATGTCGATCACATAAGTGCCTTTATCTGCATTTTCAAGGATACCATTTTCCCCGAAATATACTTCCTCTACATCCTTAGGATATCCAACAATGGTAATGACCACATCTCTGCCTTTGGAGCAGTCTGCAACTGTATCACACCATACAGCGCCCTCTGCGATCACATCTTCCACCTTTGACTTTGTTCTGGTATAAATAGAAACCTCATAACCAGCCTTCATCAGATTGCGCACCATGGATTTTCCCATAATGCCAACGCCAATAAATCCAATTTTCTTTAACATCTGTTTCTCCTTTCCTTCGTTACACAAAATGTCCTTTATGATTTCTTCTATACACGGTTTAAGCCCGGTATTTTCATATTGTTTTCTGATCCCGCACTGATCCAGACGTTCTTTTGCAAAGTCCTTTTCATCAGCTAAGAACCTTCGGCACATTTCCGCATACTTGGGATTTTTCTGGGTATTTTCCCTGTTTAATGCCCGCTGTAAACGAATACGATCTTCCACATGGATATATAAAGGGACCATGACCTCTGCCCCATAATAACTGCAGAGCTTTTCATAAGACTCCAATGTTCCCATCATCAGATAACTGCCGGATCCCAGATCGATCTGCCCGTCATCTGCCGTAAAATAACTCCACGGCCCGTAAATGGTATCATAAGTGCGGCATTCGATCACTTTACCTGCATCTTTCATAGTTTGAAGCTGCTTTTCATCGGTAAAAATGTATTCCACCCCATTGGTTTCCCCATCACGGATGGGCCTGGTGGTGTACATGCGGACTGTTCCAAGTTCTGGCAGTTCCTTTACCAGACGTTTGTAAATGGTGTCCTTACCTGAGGCACTTTTTCCCATTACATAATAAATCTTTCCCATTATGTTTCCATCTTTCTCTTTCTTTTTAAACGGACCTGCCACCTGATAATGCCATTACCTGTATGGTGACAAGGTCTGTATCTTCCAGTCCCTGGACCGGCAGATCTTTTTCTATATAATCCTGTAATGTTTTCAGTATTTCTTCTGTGATCTGCTCTCCCGGCGCTAACAGCGGGATACCCGGCGGATAAATATAGGCAAATTCCCCGCAGATGCGGCCGCAGCTTTCTTTTAAAGGCACTGCTTCCTTTTCCCCGTCCATTGCTTTAAAAACAGGCATCACCTGCTTTGCATGACGGCTGTAAACATTTTCATCAGGATCATCATTGCAGATATTTCCATTTTTTTCCAGTTCTTTGTCAATTTCAAGTAATGCCTTTTTCAGACGTTTCAGCCCCTTTTTGCTGTCTCCAATGGCTGCAATGGCTGTTACATAATCAGCACCGCACATTTCCATTTCCAGATGATATTTTTCCCTTAAGATCTTGGAAAGCATTTCTCCGGTAAGCCCGCTACCTCTTACTGAGACAACGATCTTGGAAATATCCACATCAAAAATCCCTGCTGTTCCCCTCAGGTCCCGTTCTACCAGGCGCAGGGGCTTCATTTTTCCCAGTTTTTTTCGTATCTTAAGCAAAGCAGCTTCAAATTCAGCCACTTTACCTTCTTTTCTATACTGATCCATGAGAAAAATGCTGTTCTCAATGGACGCCATAAGCACATAAGAAGGACTGCTGCTCTGATAGATCTGCAGATAACGCTCTACCTTTTTCACATCCAGATAGCAGCCACCATCCGGCCTGTTATTTTTCACATGGAGCAGCGCTGTCTGGGTAAGACTTGGCAGTGTTTTATGCACACTCTGGATCACCGCATCTGCTCCCAGTTCAAGGGCTGACTTTGGAAACGCATCCCCATAGGCAAAATGAGCACCATGGGCCTCATCTACGATCAGCGGAAGACCTGCTTTATGGACGATCTTTGCAATGACTTCCACATCCGAAACGATCCCGTCATACGTAGGTGACACGATCAGCACTGCCTGGATATCAGGATCCTTTTTTAATGCGTTTTCCACATCTTCCGGTAAAATTCCGCCCTGTATCCCCAATCCAGGAACCGACTGTGGATAAACATAAACTGCTTCCAGATGGTTTAAATAGATCCCATGATACACCGCCTTATGGCAGTTCCGGCTGACTAATATCTTTCCCCTGTGGGGAACGGCTGCGCTGATGGCCGACAGCAGCCCGCAGGTGCTTCCATTTACAAGATACCATGTGTGGTCCGAACCGTAAAGGCTGGATGCCCATTTCATGGACTCTTTTAAAATTCCTTCTGGATGATGGAGATTGTCAAAACCATCAATTTCTGTTATATCCACAGAAAATGGATCTGGAAAGGACAGTTTTATACCTTCTGCCCGCTTATGTCCCGGCATATGAAAGGGATACATATCCGATCTCCGGTACTTTTTTAAACGTTCAATGAGAAGTTCCTCTTTTTTCACCTTTTTCTGCTCCCGGTTCCCGCGTAAAGCCCTTTTTCATTTTGCAGCTGCAAAAGGCGGATCACTGTAGCACGCAGCTGACGGCGGTTTCTCACCTGGATGAATTTATCCGGATACTGTGCTCCCACCCGTTTATAATCTTCCTTCTTTTCCCGGCTGCGTCCATTTTTCAGGATCCATAAGATAAATTCTTTATCCATCTTTTCTATACAGCCATCTGCCATGCTTTTTCTGGTATGGCCTTTGTATCTGTAATAACGGCGCAGCGCCTGCCACAGACAGATCCATCTTGGATAATCCATAAAAATGATCAGGTCTGCTTCTTTCATCCGCCTTTTCTGACAGAATTTTTCGTAATTTCCGTCAATGACCCAGCCACGCTCTTTATTTTCCTCTAAAAACTGCTCACAAAGCCGGTTCCCTTCTGCTTCCTTTCGCTCCTTCCAGCCTGCTTCAAACTGAAGTTTGTCCAAATGGAGCACCGGACAGCCAAGGATCTTGCCCAGTTTTGCTGCCAGCACCGATTTTCCGGAGCCTGTATATCCGATCACTGCAATTTTCATTTTTTTCTTCCCCGAATGTTAAAGCCATATTGAAAAAATCCCCTGCAAGGGCCTTATACCTGTTATAAAGTCTCTGCAGGGGATTGGCTGCCTAAAACAGCTTATTTATTATTTTGTTGCAGTTCTTGTTTTCATGAATATGGAAACAAGAAGATGTCATGGCTGAACTGTAACATTATTTTTCTCTTGTTTCAGTCATTTTCTTAACATCTGCGATAAATGTGCTAAGATCAGCAACACCAAGGTCGCCCTTGTCGCGGCTTCTTACAGTGATCTTGCCTTCTGCTGCTTCCTTCTCACCTAATACCAGCATGAACGGAACTTTCTCTAACTGAGCCTGACGGATCTTGTATCCAACCTTCTCATCCTTACGGTCTAACTCTGTACGGATACCGGCTGCTTTTAACTGATCATACACACCCTGGGCATATTCCATGGACTTTTCTGATACAGGAATAACCTTAACCTGAACAGGAGCCAGCCATACTGGGAACTTGCCAGCGAAATGCTCGATCAGGATACCGATGAAACGCTCAATAGAACCGAAGCATACACGGTGGATCATAATAGGACGCTTCTTAGTACCATCTTCTGCTACATACTCAGCCTCAAAACGCTGTGGAAGCTGGAAGTCAAGCTGAATGGTACCACACTGCCAGGTACGTCCGATAGAGTCTCTTAAGTGGAAGTCGATCTTAGGTCCGTAGAATGCGCCGTCGCCTTCATTTACAATGTACTTTAAGCCCATTTCATCCAGTGCATTTCTCAGGCCGTTTGTTGCCATCTCCCAATCTTCATCAGATCCCATGGAATCTTCCGGTCTGGTAGAAAGCTCTACGAAATAATCAAATCCAAACTGAGAGTAAACTTCATTGATCAGTCTTGTAACGCCCTTGATCTCGTCAGTGATCTGATCCTGGGTCATGAAGATATGTGCATCATCCTGGGTGAAGCAGCGTACACGCATCAGACCGTGAAGCTGTCCGCTCTTCTCATGACGATGTACCAGACCTAACTCACCAACTCTTAATGGCAGATCGCGGTAGGAACGAGGCTGGGACTTGTATACCAGCATACCGCCTGGACAGTTCATTGGCTTAATAGCATAGTCTTCGTCATCAATAACGGTTGTATACATGTTCTCTTTGTAATGATCCCAGTGACCGGAGGTCTCCCACAGCTTACGGCTTAAGATAACAGGAGTAGAAACTTCCTGATAGCCTTCTCTTAAGTGGATCTCACGCCAGTAGTCGATCAGGGTATTCTTTAAGGTCATGCCCTTTGGAAGGAAGAATGGGAAACCAGGTCCTTCTTCTGCAAACATGAACAGTCCTAATTCCTTGCCTAATTTTCTGTGGTCACGCTTCTTAGCCTCTTCCATCATGGTTAAGTAAGCTTCCAGGTCTTCTTTCTTTGCAAATGCAGTACCATAAATTCTGGTCAGCATCTTGTTCTTCTCGCTGCCTCTCCAGTAAGCACCTGCAATGCTGGTCAGCTTAAATGCCTTGATGCCCTTTGTATACAGGATATGTGGTCCTGCGCACAGGTCTACGAAATCACCCTGCTGATAGAAGCTGATTGTCTCGCCTTCTGGAAGGTCTTCGATCAGCTCTACCTTGTAAGGCTCGCCCTTTTCCTGCATAAATTTAATTGCTTCGTCTCTAGGCAGAACGAATGGCTTTAATGCCAGGTTCTCCTTAACGATCTTCTTCATCTCAGCCTCTAACTTTTCCAGATCATCCGGGGTAAATCCGCCTTCTCTGTCAAAGTCATAGTAAAATCCGTCATCAATAGCCGGTCCGATTGCCAGCTTAGTCTCTGGATACAGTCTCTTTACTGCCTGTGCCAGTACATGGGAAGCAGTGTGGCGGATGGCTCTTAATTCGTCTTTTGCTTCTTCAACACTTCCGTCTGGTAAAATAATCTTCATGGTAAACTCCTTTCGCTTTAAAACGCGTTTTTAGATCTTTTGGATATGTCCTATAAGGTTTTCAGGTATTAAAAAACCCCTGGACACATCTCTATGTCCAAGGGTGCATATACACGGTTCCACCTTGATTTTCACTCATTCATCCCTTAACGCGGGGTACGGTATCATTTCCCTTCTTCAAGTTCCCTGATACGGCTCAGGACTGGTATTCATCTGTCTCCCACATGCGCCTTTCCACCAACCGGCTGCTCTCTGTCTGCTTTCATCAGATTACTGGTTCCTTCAATGCCTTTTGCATTTCTGCTAACCTTGATTATAACATTTAAGCCATTTTTGTCAAGATACAATCAATCCTCTTATTCCCTTTCCGCTGTATTTCTGATAAGATATACTCTGATTTATCATTTCTCCACTTTCCGAGAACAACAACCGTAATCCATAAAAGAGATTATAAAGGAGGAAGACAACCTATGAAGATCGTTATCATAGATGGCCAGGGCGGCCGAATGGGAAAAGCTGTGATCGAACAGTTAAAAAGCAGCTATCCCGAACTTGAACTTTACGCCATTGGCACCAACAGCATTGCAACTTCTGCCATGTTAAAAGCCGGTGCCTCTTATGGAGCCACCGGCGAAAATCCTGTGATCGTCAATGCCAGAAACGCAGACCTGATCATCGGGCCTATTGGTATCGTTATGGCAGACTCCCTGATGGGGGAGATCACCGCTGCTATGGCAACCGCTGTAAGCTCCAGCAGCGCCTACAAAATACTTATCCCCGTAAATCGCTGCAATCACTTTATCGCAGGCTGTCAGGGCGGCAGTTTAAGCGACTATATCCGCCAGGTCTGTGAAGAAGTGGGCAGACATTTATCCATTTAAACATCTAAAAGAAAGAAGGCTTGACCTTATCATGAGAACCGTTGAATTTAAAATGGAACGCCCCGGTCTTGTAAGCGCCGGTGACAAAGTAAAGATCATCGAACGGGAAGGAACCAGCAGCTACAGCTACATTATTGATCCTGCTGTAGCCATGTCCGGCTGCTTCGCCGCCAGAGACCGCATTAAATCCGAATATGGCATTGTAAAAGATGTCCGTGAAAATTCACGGGGATTTTACGTTGTAGTTGATTTTGATGAGGAAGATGTTCATTAAATTTTCTCCAAACTTGCTTCCGGTGCTTTTTATGATAACGGCACGATCTTAATTTCTTCTGCTGTTGTTTCAGCAGCCGTTGTCGCCGGTGCAATAGGCGCGGTCGCTACCGTAGTCTCTTCTACTCGTTTTCCAGGTGCATCTGTTCCGATCACAACTTCTGTTGGATTTACGGACGGATGCACCTTTCCTGTCTCTACAGGTGACACCGAACTATGTGTCGGCGTTACAGGAACGATTTTTTCTGCAGTTGTTGTAGTAGTTTCTTCTACGCTGGTCCCTGTTTCCTCTTCTTTGATCTCTTCCACTGTTTCAACTCTCGTTTTTGCCGAAACATCCAGGGAAACCGGTAAACTCCAAAGTACACTTGAAATACCGCCATTCCTGCTCCAGTTGCAGTCATGCCAATAACCGATCATCTTCCCATCCTGAAGTGCAAGGATTTCGATCATATCGTTTCCTGTAACTTTCTTTCCCGTTCTTTCTGAACTGTCTTTTACTGCATAAATAGTACCATCCTGCTTTACATTGACCACTACACCATACGCATTTTCCCAGATCTTCGGATGATACTCTCCATATATTTCTCCCTGGCTTTCAAAATAGTAGAGATTAAAAACAGCTCCTGGAAAAATACCGCTGACTACCTTTTTCTCTTTGCCATTCAGATCCGTTTTATAAATACGGCTGTACCATTTTCCATCTGCAGTCTTTTCCACATAAGCGCTGAAAAAAATGGAATTATCCACAATGCAGTAACTTTGTACACCATAATCTGCTCTTGCAATAGTTTTGCTTCCAGAAGAACTCCGCCTTACAAGCTGCATCTGTGATCCTGTTCCCTGAAGTTCGTAAGAACTGCCATCTGCAGCAATCGGATTTTTCTTTACATAACTGATCTTACCATTTTCATCAACCTTGTATACACGATCTTCTACGGTAATACCTGCGCTTCCAGCAGATGTTACCGGCTTTCCAAGTGCATTTACAAGATAACATGCATCTCCTTCGATTTTTACCTGATATCCACCTTCAGAAAGTTCTGTCTCCGTACCGGAAGTGGTTGTATGGATCTTCCCCTCCTGGGCATAATAAATAGTTTCATCCAATACAAGATATCCGTCTACATTTTCAGCAATGATCTCTTTTGTATTCTGTCCCGGTATCATACGAACCAGCACATCACACCGTTCCTTCTCCTCTTCTGAAAGAGAAGATCGTTTGCTTTCTGCCACCTTCGGGAGATAATACACATAGTCTCCATAAGCTCTTAAAGAGTTTTTCGTGGCTTTCTCCGGGTTCTTTTCATTGCCAAGTGGTTTTACCTTATTGTCTACCGTTTTCTTATACAGAATGGTCTTAAAAAGTCCTGTATCCTCACTGTCCAGATAACACCAGAAAGCATTGGTCCTGATAAAACTATCCATGTCTTCCCCTGTATCTTCCGGTACATAGTTGGGATCCGGCTCAATATTTTTCAGGTATCCTTTTACATCATGGCAGGTAAAGATCTGGCCATCTCCTTTCCACTGGCCAGTTGCCATGATCCCCTTGTCATCAAAATGATACAAAAATCCTTTTATTTCCAACCACTGATCCACGGCATAGGTCTTTTCATCGATCTTATACTTCCAGCCGTCCTCTGTTTCCTCCCAGCCCAGCTGATCCGTCTCTTTTGTCTCAGCTGCCGATATTTCCAGTGTCTGTTTTTCACTTGCCCTGGTCATATCCAATTTTTCATAATCTGAATGGATCTTTCCAAAAACGATCACTATAACACTGATGGCCATGATCATAAAAATAATGGCCACGATCAGCAACAGCGCTGTTTTTAAACCAGAGTCCTTCTTTCTTCTTCTCATCTCATTCCATCCTCTTATTCATAATAACTTCGTGATATGATAAAATAAATAAAACGAAAAAAGCGGAAAATCTCAATTTCTAAGATTTTCCGCCACTTTTCAAAGATGAGCGTGCGGGGATTCGAACCCCGGACAACTTGATTAAAAGTTGCCCTTGCTCAAACGTTAAACGGCGTAAACCTGCGTTCAAAATGACTCTCCTGTGCCCCTCGGCAATAGGCTTATGAGTGGTAGCTTGTCTGTCGCTGGGGACGTGGGGACCCCAGCGACGGGCGAGATGCCACCCAGCAAGCCTAACGCCGGGTGCCCTCTGGGCGGCGTTGTTGTACCAGATCCCGCCAGTTTCTACGGGGTAGGAAACAACTTCGGCAAGCCAGTAACTCATAAGGCATTAGCCTTGTTTACTCTCAGTGCCAAGGCAAGCAGCGGTCGAAATTCATCACGGGTAGCCGATAACTACATTATACTATTTTGGTGGTATTGTTCTTAAATAGTCTATTGGTTCTTCGCTTCTGGGATCATTTGCGCATGGCATTATTACTATATAATCCCCGGTGGCGTTTCCCTCTGCATCAAATATTTGCTCTGTTTCTGTATAATCCATTATATCGCCTGGTTGACAACGTAAAGCACGACATATTTTTTCAATAGTTTCTGTTCGTACTGACTCATTTCTTGCAAGTCTTGCCATTATAGAGGCGGTTATGTTGGCTTTTTTCTGTAATTCCCCTTTTTTTATTCCTAAGTCTAACATTAAGTGAAATAATCTGGTATAAGTTATTCCCATTGTATTCCCTCCTCTTCTTAGAATACAAGAATATCATAAAAATAACGTAAACGCAATATTTATTGCTTATTTGCTATTTTATTATTGACTTCGCTATATAAATTCGTTATAATTATGCCATATTCATTATTTTTATATCGTTTTCGTTATATCATTTTCAATTTCTAATATTAATGATAAACCGAATGATATTTAAAACGATTTACCAGGTATTCTTTTCAGCTGGGATTTCCAGTTGGCAAACCCCCGGTCAGTAATACGGGGGTAGTAAAACCAGAAAGGGGATAAAACAAACTTTATGTTAGCAGGAAACACTGTAGCACTTGGGAATGGTTTAAGAATTAGCATAGATTGGCTTTCATGGACTTTAAAGGAACCCTGTTCAGTTAAAGATGCTCTTTCCATGATGGGGTATTCTATGGCTGACTTCCAGTTGCTCCCTACCGGGCTTAATGGGTATCGTTCCCAACTAAGACACAACGTATTCCCTATATCTATTCAGTATGACGGGCGTGAGGGTATGGGGATCCATGTTGATGTGTCTGGTTCTGCTATTGCTGATGTAATGGATCACTTTTTCCACTCTCGGTTAGTTTCTACTCCTTTCGGTTCGCCTGCTTATGAAACTGCTTCTTTTGACTATACCGTTTTACATGATATACTAACAAGCATTAAAGATCGTGGGCATATTACACGTTTAGACCTTGCTATAGATGATTATGGAAGTGCCTATTATTCCATGAATGACCTGCATAATATTTTTTCTACCCGTCAATTTGTTTCAAAATTCCGTAACTGGAAAGAATTGGTAAAATATCATGGTTCTGATGTTGCCGGTCATACAATCTATCTTGGCAGTCGTACCAGTGATATTATGTTGCGTATCTATGACAAACATTTAGAAACAACTGAAAAGGCACTTGCTAATGGTTTGGCTCCTGATCTTACGCCCTGGGTACGTTGGGAACTGGAATTGAAAAAAGATAGGGCTATACAAGCTGCTGACTTGATTATATCTGGAAATACAGTTGCTACTGTGGCTGTTGGTATCTTGTCTAACTATTTACGTATCATTGAATTAGATAATACACGTTCTAACCGTTGCTCTATATCTGAAAAATGGAATAGATTTATTGACGGCATATCCAAGCTACGCTTATACAGGCAGGAACCGGCAAAAACACTTGATGATATGAAACATTGGCTTGAACGTCAAGTAGCACCTACGCTTGCTACTGTAACAATGTCAGATGGCGGTTCTATTGATTACCTTTACAACTTACTTGAACTTGGTTCCTGCCGTCTTAAAAAGCACCAAGTTAATATCATACGTATGGAAGGGGGGAAAACGTGTGTTGCTGTCTAGTGCCTTTAATGAATTTATCTTACAAAAACAGCTTGCAGGACTGTCTGCGGCTACCATACATGACTATAAAAACATCATTGGTATTTTCGTAGCACACATAGGTAGCACTACAGAACTTGATACCCTTGCTTATGATGATGTTGCAACCTTTATCTTGGATTTATATAAACGTCCTTTATCCAAGGCTACTGTAGCTACTTATATTCGCAATATACGGATCTTTCTACGGTGGTATTATAGTGAATATGGCATGTTATTCAACCCTATAAAAATTAAGGTTCCTAAAACGCCTAAAAAGGTTGTACATATTTATTCCGATACAGAATTGCAATGTATTTTTTCTGCCTTGGAAACGTCTTTACCCTGGATCACTGCCAGGAACCGGGCTATGATTGCTCTTATGTTTGACTCTGGCTTACGTCAATCAGAGGTGTGTACGCTTCTGAGCAGTGGTATTGACCGGAAAAGAATGATTTTACAAGTCACTGGTAAAGGTGCAAAGGAAAGACTTGTTCCCGTTGGAAAACTGGCACTTAGCTTTTTAGATGAATACCTTTCCATGTGTCCATATACCAACTCACAGTATGTTTTTCTGGATCGGTTAGGTAAACCCGTTAGCACAAATGCTGTAAAAGTTTTTGTTAATCGGCTCCGGCACAAACTTCCCTTTGAATTGACTTCGCATAAGCTAAGACATAATTTTGCTACTAATTACTGCTTGGATAATATTAAAGCAACGGGAAATTCAAATGTTTACGATCTCAGTATTTTGATGGGGCATGAAAGCATAGAAACTACCAAACGCTATGAACACTTTGCACATGAAATTATTGCGATTGAAAATCGTTCCTCACACTTGGATAAAATATACGGAATGTAATGAAAATAGGTGTCTGAAATTTTAAGGGAATTTTAGAGCAACAAAAAACCGCTTTCCCTTGTAAAATAAGGAAAAACGGCTTGTAATGAGCGTGCGGGGATTCGAACCCCGGACAACTTGATTAAAAGTCAAGTGCTCT
>OFSC01001187.1_pt1 | contig 17730 bp, 12 predicted proteins | sample 1543201 | NCBI WGS metagenome assembly OFSC01 (sample SAMN04209228, study PRJEB22552) | human gut metagenome | biome: gut; material: feces | host: Homo sapiens | place: USA: Oklahoma
GCGGAAAATGTTGCAAATATTCATAAAAAATTTGCAAATGCGTGTCTGGATTATGATAAAATAAAAGGTGAAATCTTCCTGCGTCCCAGACAGTCCGGCGACCGCATGCAGCTTTCCGGCAGAGGGTTCACCTCTGCTCTGAAAAAACTGATACAGGCGAATCTTCCGCCGGAACGCCGCCGCACGGCTCATGTGCTGGCAGATGCAGACGGAGTAATTTTCGCCGAGGGCGTGGGCTGTGCCGCAAGAGTTTGTCCGGACGGAGAAACCAGACGGCTGCTGGTGCTGGAAATTCTCGGGAAATGCTGAAGCTTGTGCGTAAACCTGATGCAGCAGTTCCCTCGCAATGATATAGAGAGAACTGGCGGCAATGCTGCCTGCCGGTTTTCTTTTCAACAGAATGGAGTGAATGTAATTTGACACCAAAGAAAGGCCGTGGGATCGGAGCGTATCTGCTCGTTGTCGTGGTATTGATCGTGGCACTGGTTTTCCTGCTGAACGGGCTGAAAACCGGCGGCAAAGAAACCAAATATTCCGACATTATGAAGTACTTCGATAATTATGAAGTTACTGCGTACACCTTGGATCTGGGCTCCGGCGAACTGAAGCTGACGCTGGACGACGGGGATAAGCTGACCTATGATGTGCCCAATGTATCGGTATTCCGTGATGATACGAAGGACTATCGCACCAGCTATAACCAGAAGCACCCCGATGCTCCGCTGCAGGTGGACTATTATAAGATTCGGGATACTTCGTGGCTGCTGACGCTGATTCCCACACTGGTGCTGCTGGGGCTGATGATCTTCCTGTTCGTGTTCATGATGCGGCAGGCAAACGGCGGCGGCAAGTACACCACCTTCGGCAAGGCAAACATCAAGAATCAGGCGAACACCCGCAAGGCAACCTTTGCCGATGTGGCAGGTGCCGATGAGGAAAAGCATGAACTGGAAGAAATTGTAGACTTCCTGAAAAATCCGCGGAAGTATGCGGAACTGGGTGCCCGTATCCCCAAGGGCGTACTGCTCATGGGACCTCCCGGAACCGGTAAGACTCTGCTGGCGAGAGCTGTTGCAGGAGAAGCCGGCTGCCCGTTCTTCTCCATTTCCGGTTCTGATTTCGTGGAAATGTTTGTGGGTGTCGGTGCGTCCCGTGTCCGTGACCTGTTCGATCAGGCGAAGAAAAACGCTCCGTCTATTATCTTTATCGATGAAATTGACGCAGTCGGCCGCCACCGCGGCACCGGCATCGGCGGCGGACACGACGAACGGGAACAGACCCTGAACCAGCTGCTGGTGGAAATGGACGGCTTTACCGGCAAGGACAACGTCATTGTCATTGCTGCCACCAACCGGCGGGATATTCTGGATCCGGCTCTGCTGCGTCCGGGACGGTTTGACCGTCAGATCGTAGTTGGCTATCCGGACGTTAAGGGCCGGGAACAGATCCTGAAAGTACACACCAAGAGCAAGAGCATCGGACCAGACGTAGACCTGACTACCATTGCCAAGTCTACCGTGGGATTTACCGGTGCTGATCTGGAAAATCTGGTGAATGAAGCCTGCCTGCTTGCTGCACGGAAAAATAAAAAGGCAATCACCATGGACGAAATTCAGGAGGCGACCATTAAGGTGATCGCCGGACCGGAAAAGAAGTCCCATAAGGTAACGCCCAAGGAAAAGCGGCTGACCGCATTCCACGAGGCAGGGCATGCAGTCTGCACCTATTACTGCGATCATCAGGATAAGGTGCATCAGGTGTCCATTATCCCCAGAGGTATGGCTGGCGGCTATACCATGTCCCTGCCGGAGCAGGACAAAAGCTTCGTTTCCAAAAAGGAAATGGAAGAAAACATCATCACGCTGCTGGGCGGACGCGTGGCAGAACAGCTGGTGCTGGACGACATCTCTACCGGTGCCTCCAACGACCTGGAACGTGCCACTTCTACCGCACGGAGCATGGTGACTCGTTACGGCTTCAGCGAAAAGCTGGGACCGATCGTCTATGGCAATGACCAGAACGAGGTTTTCCTCGGCAGAGATCTGGGCTCGTCCCGCGATTACTCCGACCGCGTTGCCGGTGAGATCGATGACGAAGTACGGAACATCGTGGAAAAGGCATACGACAAGGCAACGGCGATCCTGCAAATGCATATGGATCAGCTGGAACTGCTGGCAAAGTACCTGATGATCCACGAGAAGATCGAGAAGGACGACTTCGAAACCCTGATGCAGGGCAAAATGGATCCCTCCCAGTTTGAGGAAGCACCGGCAGAACCGGAAACCTCTGCAACAGAAGCAGAACCGGCAGAAGAAAAGCCCACGGAAAATGGAGATTCTTCTGCACCTACAGAAGCGTAAACAATTGTTGTTATAAAAAGCTGTCACATGCAAAGAATCATGTGACAGCTTTTTTGCGTGTGAGTTGACTTTTTACATATTTTGTGGTATAATTATAAATAGATGCTGTCGGTATCTGGCAGTTTAAAAACAGAAAGAGGGATTTGCATGGGCTTTTTACGAAAAATCACGGCGGCAGCAGTCGCTGGTGTGCTGTGTCTGGCGGGAAGCGGAACGCTGCCGCAAGCTGTTTTGCTCCCACAGGAACACGTTTTTGCAGCAAGCGGGGAAACCGTTTCGGAAACAAAGCATTACAAAGAAAATGGAAATCAAATGTCTGATCCTGTGTGGTGGGAGTGGTACTCCACCATTGACTACGTGATTGTAACAGAAACCTATTGGGATGACACTGTAGGAGATACTGTTTCCAACAGTCATATTCGGATTACAGGGGTTGCAATTGAAACCTCGGTAATGTATCATATGACCACTTCTGAAAATCATACAGACAGCATTTCTCTTGTGGGTTCTTCTCATACGGAAGGCAATACAGTTGTTGTAGAAATTCCGGAAACGATCGAGGATATTCCGGTTACTGAAATCGGAAAAATGCAGGTGTCCTGTTATAAAACTTCCGATCCAAGCGGAATGGTGGAGAATTTTTGGAGTGCACGTGTAGTCGTTCCAAACATGCTTTCTGTCATTGGGGATATTCGCTGCTCCAGCGATTCTGTGCAGATTGAATATGACGGCACTTGTGAGCAGTATCTTTCCCAGTGCAAAGTATATACTGACACACCAGTGCGTTGTACAGACGGGCAGTTTTACGGAAATGATATTACCTATAGCGGCACTTGTGCAGAGTGGAAATCGTTTTGTCCGGATTATCTGAGTACAACCAAGGTAAAATGCAGTGACGGCACTTACCCGTCTGATTTTACAAATACAACAACTGCGGAAACGACAACCGCCACTACATGCACTTCCCCGTCTGCTTCTACGCATACAACAACACAGAGCACCACAGAGAAAACGACTGCCGCCACTATCACAACTGCGATGTCATTCACAGAGGTAACGACCACCACAACCACGACAGCAGTTTCCAAAATCTTCATTACACCGCCTGACAAAAGCTTGTTGTGCGTCGGAGAAGAATTCCCACTGTTCAGTACTGTGTTATCCTATGATGTGATCTGGTACTCCACCAATGAAAATGTTGCCACTGTAAGAATCAATAACGATATAACGAACCCCGGATCAGGGCTTGTGAAGATTGTCGGAACAGGTACTGTGACGATCGTGCTTGTGTACGGCGATATGATCGGTTCTGTCACATTTGAGGTACCAGCGGATACAGGAACTTCGGAAAAGACCGTGCTGGGTGATGTCAATCTGGACGGCAGGATAGATATTACCGATGCGGTTCTGTTGAATAAAACTTGTGCCGGCGTTGTTTTGCTGACAGATGCAGCAAAGAAAAATGCCGACTGTGACTGCGACGGAGAAGTGGGCAGCAATGATGCCGTTTCTCTGATGCGGTTTCTGGTACATCTGATCAGCACATTGCCGGAATAAAGGCAATGCCGCACAATCTTTGTGCGGTATTGCCCTAAAAACAAAACGCCTCACAGCAGACTGACCTGCTGTGAGGCGTTTTCTATTTGAAGAATTTCCGGTTATTGTTGTTCGATCATCGGGCGGTTGAGAATCTGCATGAATTCTTCGCCGGTGATCGTTTCGTGTTCATACAGATACTTCGCGATCTCGTGCAGCTTCGGCTGGTTTGTCTGTAACAGCTGCATTGCCTTGTCGTACTGTGTCTGAATGATCTCTGTGACCTTCTTGTCGATCTTGGTCTGGGTTTCCATGGAGCAGGTCAGGCTGGCATCACCGCCGAGGTACTGGCTCTGGACGGTTTCCATTGCCACCATGCCAAACTCGCTGCTCATACCGAACCGGCTCACCATAGAGCGTGCCAGCTTGGTTGCCTGTTCAATATCGTTGGAAGCACCGGTGGTGATCTCGTGGAAGATCAGTTCCTCTGCGGCACGTCCGCCGGTAAGCGTTGCGATCTTGTTTTCCATTTCGGTTTTGGTCATGAGGTAATGTTCGCCCTCGTCCACCTGCATGGTGTATCCCAGTGCACCGGAAGTGCGGGGGATAATGGTGATCTTCTGCACCGGAGCAGACTGGGACTGGAGGGCAGCCACCAGAGCGTGTCCCACTTCGTGATAGGAAACCGTTAGCTTTTCTTTATTGGACAGCACACGGTTTTTCTTCTGATAGCCGGCGATGACGACTTCCACGCTCTCCATGAGATCTTCCTGTGTGGCACAGGAGCGTCCCAGACGAACGGCACGGAGTGCAGCCTCGTTGATGATGTTCGCCAACTCTGCACCGGAAGCACCAGCAGCTGTGCGGGCAATGGCGGAGAAATCCACGTTTCCTGCCAGCTTGATTTTCTGGGCGTGGACTTTCAGAATGTCGATACGTCCCTGTAGATCCGGCAGTTCCACCGGAATCCGGCGGTCAAACCGTCCCGGACGGAGCAGGGCAGGGTCAAGGGATTCCGGACGGTTGGTCGCCGCCAGAATGACAACGCCCTTGGAACCGTCGAAGCCGTCCATTTCGGTCAGCAGCTGGTTCAGGGTCTGTTCCCGTTCGTCGTTGCCGCCGTACTGTCCGCCGTCACGCTTTTTACCAATGGTATCGATTTCATCGATAAAGACGATACAGGGAGCCTTTTCGTTTGCCTGCTTGAACAGGTCACGCACCTTTGCGGCACCCATGCCCACGAACATTTCCACGAATTCCGAACCAGAAATGGAGAAGAACGGGACGTTGGCTTCGCCGGCAACGGCTTTCGCCAGCAGGGTCTTACCAGTTCCGGGAGGTCCCACCAACAGGGCACCCTTGGGCATGGAAGCACCGATCTCCTTGTAACGCTCCGGCTTGTGGAGATAGTCCACGATCTCCGCCAGCAGTTCCTTGGCTTCTTCCTCGCCGGCAACGTCCTTGAACTTGATACCGGTGGTGGACTTGACGTAGACCTTGGCATTGCTCTTGCCCATGCCGAACATCATGGAGCCATCGCCGCCGCCCATACGCTGTGCCATTTTCTTGTTGAAGAAGTGGAACACCAGCAGCATCAGGGCAATGGGCAGCACGTAGCTGATCAGGATGTACAGCAGGGGACTGGTGCCGCTGTCGATCTCCGATTCAAACTTTGCACCGGAGGCGTACAGCCGGTCGATGAGTTCCGGATCGTTCAGGGTGCCGGTCTGGTATACCTGCTTTTCGTCCTTGTCAGTAAATGTGATCTGACTGCTTTCGATCTTGACAGAGCCGATTTCCTTGTTCTCTGTCATGCTGATGAATGTGTCGTAGCCGACTTCCTTGACGCGTCCCTTGAACAGATTCGGGAACACAAACGCCTGAAGCAGCATGAACACACATAACGCAATCAGCCAGTATGAGATCCATGATTTTTTGGGCTTTTTGGATTCTTCCATATACATACTCCTCTCTGTGCCGTATGCTGAAAGACACGGCGGGGAATCTGCCGAAATCTTGGGAAACAGATTCCGGCTGCCTTTTCATGATGACAATAGCATACCACATCTTTTTGTAAAATGCGGGCACACTTTGTGATAATTTCATGAGAATTGGGGAATGCTGTGGAACAAGCTTTATTCAGTATTGCCTTAGAAAATATTTTTTGCAAACACCAGTACCTGATATGTTGTGCCGTTGCTGTCTGTCAGGACAAATGAACGTTCTGCCTGATTCAGCAGCGGATCTTTTCTTTCGTCAAGTTTCTGATATTCGGCGTTGTTCAGCAGCAGGAAATAGTTTTTCTGTTCCGGCTGATCTTCATACCACCTAGAATCAGTCTGATAGGTCGCCTTTTGTACGCCATTCTCATTTACGCTGACATTGCGTACTTTTAGTTTTTCGCCGGAGATCACTGTGATTGCATTGGCATGCCAGAAGGTGGCATATCCATAGGTCAGTCCTTGTTTCTCCAGCATATTGGTCAGCTGGTACTGTACGTTGACTTCCTCCGCATTGGTGGGCAGCAACAGGACATTGCAGGCACTTAACAGGCAGAAACATGCCAGCGGCACGCAGAGAACGCCCGCCGCACGCTGCATAGTTTTCTGTTTGGTAATTGCCCAGCGTAGGAATGCCATAGATACAATGAAAGCCGTGCAGACGATCGGACTGAGCCGCCAGTTTGCCGCAGAAAGTGCACCGCAGAGATAGCCCACGAGAATCAATCCGGTGACTGTCCAGTGTGCCCAGAGTAAAATACGCATCTGTCTGCCGGACTGTCCCCGATACTTGGCGTAACAGCAGGTCGCTGCAACAGGCAGCACTGCCAGAATCAGTGCGGTGATGATACGGATCAGGTTCATGATACTTTCTCCGGACATTAGTTTTTTGTCGGGAATGTCCTCCAGTCCCAGCAGTGTCATCCATGCCAAGGGCAGTTTTTGAAAGTGCTCTGTCCAAGTTTCCTGAGCAGTCCAGTTGGAATAATTATCTGCATATGCACCTGCAACGCCGTTTGCCCAGAGATTTCCCAATTTCATGCCGGCAATGATTGCGATTCCCAGAGAAAGCAACAGCAGCAGTACACGAGTATTCTTTTGGTGCAGCAGTGGTGTTTTTCGATCCAGCACCCGTTCCAGAAACAGACCAGCCAGAATAGGCAGTGCAAAGATCGTGATCGCCGTGATCTGGTCGGTGCAGCAAAGTATGAAAAACAGGAACAGTGCGATAAAGGTCAGGATCGTATGCATGCGGACCTCTCGCGTCTGACGTATTGCCGACAGATTTTGCAGCCGGAACAGCAGTGCCAGTCCGAAGAACAGGAATAAGATTCCTAAACTATAATAAATGGTATGCCCCCAGAAGATTTCCCGCAGTTTTTTGCTGGCACTGAGAAGCATGAGGAATGCCGCCGCTGTGATGCAGTTCCATCGGGAATCCCAGTGCATTTGCCGAAGCATCCAACACAATGATGTTGTGAACAGAAGGAAAAAGACCAGCATTCCCATCATATTGGTTGTCATGGAAAAACCGAAAAGCGGCAGGAACAACAACATCAACAGGCTGCCGCCAAATGGCAGCAGACAAGCATAGGAAAAGTCTGGGTTGATCAGTTTTCCGCTGTCATAAGTCGCTTTTGCCCAGTAGAGCGTATCAGTGCAGTCTGCATGAAATTCGCCTTTTGACGGACAGAGAATATAGTATGCCACCACGCCTACCGCAGTCAGTAGCAGCACTGGCGGAAGTATGATGCAGAAGCTTTCCCAGAGCAGTTTCCCCAAAGGTTTTTGGGGCTTGTTCTCTGGCGTTTGTTCAGCAGTGACCACAGACGGTTTTGGCTCAGATAAGGAAGAACTGTTGGATTCTGTCGGCTCGTTCGGCGACAGGGTTGTATTTGATGCGGTATCCTGTTCTGCTGCGTTTTTTTGCAGATATTTTGATATGGTCATAGATAACCCCTTCTTTTCAGACGGAGGCTGTTCCTGTAAGCACCTCTGCGGGATAATTCAGCTGCTGCGGAGTCCAGTTTGTCAGAATGGGCTGATACTCCCGAGCCATTGCCTTGGCACCCTCCAGATCGTGAGCCAGATAGTTGCCGCATTCCTGCCGCTTGCCGCCGGGGATCTCGCCGGTGAAGTCCAGTACATACTGTAAAGTTTCCTGCACCAGCCGAATGGCATCGGCACCGGAAACGGTATTGCGGGTGAGGAAATAGAAGCCGGTGCGGCAGCCCATGGGTCCCACATAGACCACGCCGTCAGACAGCGGGGTGTTCCGGACATAGGTGGCGAACAGGTGCTCAAATGTGTGCAGGGCGTTGTCCTCCAGATAGTCGCCAGCCGGATTGTTTGGGAGCTTCATTCGCAGATCATAGGTGATGACATCGCCGTCCACGCGGGAAATGTACATACCGGGTTTCAAATAGTCGTGATTGATCGTAAAACTGGTGATTTGTTTCATTGTTTATGCCTCCAAAAAATTACGGCAACCCCGCACAAAGCCCGCCTGACGGCTTTGCACGCAATCTGACGATGCAGCTTACGCACAAGCTTTGTGCGGTGTTGCTTTGCGAAATTTTTTCGCATTGGTTTCATTATAGCAAACAATGCCGGGGATTGTCAAGTGAAAGCCACGAAAAAACACCCGCCGGCATGCCGACGGGTGCTGTCTTACAGTACCACTTTTACCTGATATTTTTCCAGCCAGTAGTTCATCTGGACGAAGTACGCCATAATTTGCGGACGTGTCATCAGCTGTCCGTACCACTGCACGGATTCCTCGCTTTCCAGCAGTCGTTCCAGCATTTCCTTCCGCACGATTTGCAGCACCGGCGAAAGCGGATCTGCCACCACATGCCGGAGCATTTCTGAAACTGCCTGCAAATAGCTGGGGTTGTGGGTCTTGGGATAGGGGCTCTTTTTCCGCCAGAGCACTTCCGGCGGCAGAACGTCCTGCATTGCCGTCCGCAGCAGTCCCTTTTCGTAGCCGTTCCAGTCCTTGTACTCCCACGGAACATTGTAGAGATACTCCGCAATGCGGTAATCGCAGAACGGCACACGGACTTCCAGAGCGTTGTACATGCTCATGCGGTCTTTCCGGTCTAACAGCGTCTGCATGAACCAATCCAGATTCAGCTTCATCATTTCCCGCATGCGGGATTCCAGCGGGGAATCGTCCGGCAGTTTTTCCGCGGCAGCCACCGTGCGGGCATAGGCACTCTGCACATATGCCTGTGCATCGATTTCCGCCGCAATTTCCGGCAGGAGAAACTGTGTCCGGTAGGCAGTGCTCTGTGCCCACGGGAACCCATTGATGCGGCGAATGTCTGCGTCCCGATACCACGGGTATCCGCCGAACAATTCGTCGGCACATTCACCGGACAGAGCCACTGTGACTTCCTGCCGGATCTCCCGACAGAACAGCAGCAGGGAACTGTCCACGTCTACCATGCCGGGGAGGTCACGGGCATCTACGGCGGCATAGAGTGCCTCCGCCAGAGCCGGTGTGTCCAGCACCGTCCAGTGATGCCGGCAGCCCAGATAGCGTTCCATAGCACGGATATAGGTGGGATCGCTGGTGGGCTGGAAGTGGCTTTTCTGAAAGTATCGGTCGTTGTCCCGATAGTCCACGGAAAAGGTGTGGAGTTCCCTGCCCTGTTCCTGCATGACCTGATTTGCCAGCGAGGAGAGCAGGCTGGAATCCAGTCCGCCGGACAGGAATGTTCCAATGGGCACATCGGAGATCATCTGCCGCCGGACGGCATCTGTCACCAGTTCCCGCACATGGGCGGCGGTGTCGGCAAAGTTCTCCGTATGTTCTGCGGCGTGCAGTTCCCAGTAGGGGTGGAGATGCAGCTGCCCCTGCATGTAGTAGCCGCAGTGTGCCGGCTTCACCTCCCGTATGGTGCGGAACACGCCGCCGCCGGCAGTCCGCCCCGGCCCCATAAGCAGCAGTTCTGCAATGCCGGTCTTGTCGATCTCGTGGGGCACATCGGGGTGCTGGAGCAGTGCTTTGATCTCGGAGCCAAAGACGAAGCCGTTGGAGATCTCCGCGTAAAACAGCGGCTTTACGCCGATGCGGTCCCGTGCCAGAAACAGTCGGCGGGCACTGTGCTCCCAGACGGCAAAGGCAAAAATGCCGTTGCATTGTTCCACACAGCGGGGGCCCCAGTGCACATAAGATTGCAGAAGCACTTCCGTGTCGCAGTGTGTCTGAAATACTGTGCCCTCCTGTTCCAGCTGTGTCCGCAGTTCGGCGGTGTTGTACAGCTCGCCATTGTAGACAATGGTATAGGTTTCTCCGCCGGCAGTGACTTCCATAGGCTGCCTGCCCTTTTCCACGTCAATGACCGCCAGCCGCGTGTGTGCCATAGCACACTGGGGCGAGAGAAAAATGCCCTCTTGGTCGGGACCGCGGCGTTGCAGTGTTCGCTGCATTTTCCGCAGCAGCAGTTCCTGCTGCCGCAGGTCTTGTTCCAGATGTACCATGCCGGTAATTCCGCACATAGAAAAAACCTCCGTTTCGATCACTTTCTGCGTACCTCTATACTCTATGCGGGAATGCGGAAAATCTTGCAAAAAAGACAACCCGCCTCCGGAAACGGGTTGATTCTTTTTGTTCAAGGCAACGCCGCCAGACGCTCTTTGTGCGGTATTGCCTTAAGCTATCGCCGTTTACTGCGGCAGGTTAGTGACAATATGGACTAAGAACTGCATCAGTACTACAGCATCATCGCTTGTAAGTTCGCCGTCCTGCCTGCAGTCGCTGTTCTGGCGGGCAGCACTGGATAGTGTGACTGCATTGGCGACTGCCTTGTTCAGCAGTACTGCATCAGTGATGTCCACTCTGCCGTCCAGATTGGTGTCACCGTACAGAACCGTGGAACTCGGTACTTCTGAAGTCTTTTTCGTGGTGGTTGCCTTGGTAGTTGCCTTTGTGGCTGCTATTGTGACTGTGGTTGCCGGAGCCGCAGCGGTAGTTTCTGCGGGTGCTTCGGTAGTCACTACCGGAACCGCGGTAGTGGTTTCTGTGGGTGCTTCGGTAGTCAGCACCGGAGCAGCGGTAGTGATTTCTGTGGGTGCTTCGGTAGTCAGCACCGGAGCAGCGGTAGTAGTTTCTGTGGGTGCTTCAGTAGTCGGCACCGGAGCAGCGGTAGTGGTTTCTGTGGGTGCTTCGGTAGTCACCACCGGCGGTTCCGTAGTGGTCACCGGTGTGGGAATGGCTCCGATAGCGGTAATATTCCACATCTGATCCATGCTGCCGTTTTTGGTCCACTGGAGCACGTTTGCTCCCTGTTCTTTGGAGGCGGCAGCAACGCCTAAGGCTCCCTTATCCTTGGAAGCACGTGTCACAATATAATAGGTGCCGTCGGGATTGGGGATAAACTTGAACAGCTGTGCGGAGGTTTTGGTGTTGGTGAAGATCTGAATGTTGGTGCCGTCGTCGCCCTTGCCCTCGGCAACGTCCAGATAATAAGTCTTTCCGTCGCCCAGTCGGGACAGGATATAATAGTAGCCGTCACCAAATTCTTTCAGTGTCCAGTTCTGGCAGTCGTTGCCGTTGGCACCCCACTGCTGCACGTTGGCACCGGCTTCTGCACTGGCATCTTTGACTTCCAGATACAGTGCACTGTTGGCGTTCTGGAACTGGTATACCTGACTGGTGTCCAGCTTCACACCGGCAGCGGTGGTTTCTTCCAGAATCCAGTGCTGGCAGGCGTTGCCGTTGCTCTCGTACTGCTGGACATTTGCTCCGCTGGATTTGCTGGCATTTTCTACCTCTACGCAGCTTTTCAGATTAGAGGCCTTGGTGTAAATGGTGTAGGAGCCGTCCTCGTTCAGAGCGAACAGGAACTGTTGTGCCTGTTCGCGGCTGCTCTTGGTCCAAAGGGCAGCGTTGGTGCCGTTGTCTGCCTTGCCGCCGGAGATGTCCATGAGGTAGGTGATCTGATCGCCTACCTGACTGTACAGATAATAGTAACCGTCACCGGCGGAAATCGCCCGCCATGTGTTGTGGGCGGCGGCACTGTCCGCACCCCACTGCTGGAGATTGGCACCGGCTTCTGCACTGCCGTTGGCAACTTCCAGATACAGTCCGCTGTTTACATTTTTCAGCATGAATACAGAGCCTTCCGGCAGAACTGCCGCAGTGGGCGTTACCGGTTCAGGGTTTGGCGTAGGTGTGGGCGTTGGAGTAGTCTGTCCCAGCACAGTGACGCTGGGACGTGCCGGCAGGGACTGGTCGGAGCCGAGGTAGAGGCTGGCATGGGGCGGCTGGTTATAGGCAGTTTGCTGTGCCGAAACCTGTACCCGATACTGGGGATCATGCATCAGAGTTGTGATGCGGTAGTCCGTGTCGTAGGGCGTGCAGTAAATGCGAATGGATTTGCTGTCTGCTCCGCGGACGATTAGTTCTTCCCGCCAGTCGCCGAAGATGTCGGCGGACAGGCAGGGCGTACCTTTGGTGGTGTTGCAGGTGTAATAGCCGTCTGTGGTGAGCAGGGTGGTCAGCTTGCCGTTTGCTCCCATTTTGGAAATGGTGGCAGGGGAGTCGGTGTAGCCGTCCAGAATCTCCCGTTCCAGATCGCCGTCCCAGTAGGACAAAAAGTTGACTGCCGGTCTGCGGCAGCTGAGGGTGTTGCCGCTGCCGTCAAAGACATCGTTCCCCAGTCCCCAGAATTCTGCTCCCTTGTTGCCTGTCCAGACATTGTCTGCACAGCAGCGTCCGGTGTCGCCGGAACCGTCCTTGTGGAAGAGAATCTTGCCGTTGGAAGCGTCTACCAGCGAAACGCCGTAGGGTTTGTCTTCGTGGCAGATCCACAGTTCCAGCCCCTTGCGGTCGGGGAGAAGATCGCCCAGATGCATGGCATCGCCGTGTCCCTTGTTCAGACACCACAGCACCTTGCCGTTGTCGTCGATACAGGTGGAGCCGGTGATGATCTCCTGCTTGCCGTCGCCGTCCACATCGGCAGCCATGCTGTTGTGGTTGCCGTCGCCGTAGCCGGCAACGCTCTTGTCGTTTCCGGTGTCAAACGCCCAGCGTTTCACCAGTTTTTTGTTGACCACGTCATATGCCGTGGCTGTCATGCGGGTGTAATAGCCTCGTCCGGTGACAACACTGGGCTTGCTGCCGTCCAGATATGCCACAGTGCCCCAGAAGCGGTCGACACGGTTGCCGTAGCTGTCGCCCCACTTGGAAACTGTGCCGCGGGACGGTTCATAGTTCACGGTGTCCAGTGCTGCACCGGTGCTGCCGTCGAACAGGGTGTAGTACTCCGGACCGGAGAGCACATAGCCGTTGGAGTTGCGGTAATCCTTGGAGGCGTCTCCGATGACCTTGCCCTTGCCGTCCACAGTGCCGTCAGCAGTTTTGCAGGTCATTTCTGCCTTGCCGTCACAGTCGAAGTCTGCCACGAAAAACTGCGTGTAGTGAGCACCGGCACGAATGTTCTTGCCTAGGTCGATTCGCCACAGCCGCGTGCCGTCCAGTCGGTAGCAGTCAATAAAGACGTTTCCCGTCTTGCCTTTCTGGGAATTGTCCTTGGAGTTGGACGGATCCCATTTCATGAAAATCTCGTACACGCCGTCCCCGTCTACATCGCCGACGGAACAGTCATTGGGGGAGTAGGTGCAGCCGCTGCCGGTGGGCGGATCCAGATTGATCTGAAAGTAATTCTGATTGGAGATCATGGTACAGTTGGAAGTGGAAACTACTTTGCCGTTTTCCACAGTGTCCACCCGATACTGGTCGGTGCTCTTGCCGCTGCCGTCCAGATAACAGGTGGATTCTCCGGCGTTGCTGGTGTAGATCAGCGTGTTGTTCCGGTACAGCTGGAACACGGCACTGTCCGAATCGTTGGCGAGAAACCGCCAGCTGACCAGCATGCCGGAACCGGTGTTGATGGCGGAAATGCCGCGGTCCAGATATTCCATCTGGCAGTTGCCGGCGGCAGATGCAGTCACGGCTGCCTGCGGGAGTGTGCCGCCCAGCATGGACAGCCCCGCTGCGGCAGCTGCGAGCCATGCTGTGAGTTTGTGTTTCTTCATAAACATTCACCTCGTGTGATATTTGCCTGCCGACTGTTCGGCAGGTCTTTTTATACATTCTCTGCTGTAAAGGATTTAGGAAACACTGCATAAAGCCCGCCTGACGGCTTTGCACGCAATCTGCGTGCAGGTTTTATAAGGCAATACCATAACTGCACCGAATGCGGCGGATCTGCATACACTGGAATGCACCGGATTCTCGAAAGCGGTGCAGAAAGGAGTTTTGTAATGCAAAGTTCTATGGATCACATGCCGCAGATGGCAGGCATGCAGCGGAACTTCCTGAGGGAATTCCAGTCGGCTGATGCCCCGATGTACGGCATGCAGGAAGCAGAACCGTTCCAACCCACCACGCCGTTTCCGGAGCAGACACCGCCGGGCATGGAATATGTCCCCTATCAGCAGTGGGAGGAGCCCTACGATGCAGACACTGCCTTCCCTGTCGGAACCATTTTTCCGGCACTGGACTATCCCTATCGGGGAGGTGGTTCCTGTGCATGAGAAACAAAAGCTGCTCTCCATGATTCGGAAATATGATTTTGTCTTGTACGAATTACAGCTGTATCTGGACACCCACCCCCGCTGTCCGGAGGCTCTGCGAATGTGGAAAAACTATCAGGCAATGCGGCAGAAAGCGGCAACGGCATATGTCCGGCAGTACGGTCCGCTGCAGCCTTTGCAGACCAGCGGCGACAGCCCCTGGGCATGGAATCAGGGCCCGTGGCCGTGGGAAAAGGAGGCGAACTGAGATGTGGACCTATGAAAAAAAGCTGCAATACCCCGTTCGGATCAAAACACCCAACGCCAGAACGGCGAAGTATATTATTTCACAGCTTGGCGGGCTTAATTGTAAAAAGTGATAATAAGAATACAACAAAAAAACCGGCAGTACAGCAGGAGATTTCCTGTTTTGTACCGCCGGTTTTCTGTTATGCCTTATTTACACTTCCCGAAAGTTATCCCACGACACATACCCCGTAACATACTTCCCGACTGGTGTCCTGCCGCAATTCGCCGCCGTAGTGGTGATGCGGTAGCGCCCCAGCTTACAAGGTACGCCGTCGTAGATGTAGTACGTTCCGGCGGTCAGCCGTGAAGCAGGTGTGGAGGTAGTTTCATTTGCGAACAGCGGTACATTGCTGCCGATGTGCACCGCCTGACCTTTCGCAAACTTCCCGGAGCTGCTGTTGGTATACACCGCCTTCCCACTGGAATCGAAAACGGAATACCCTGCCTTGCATGCCTTCTTGGCGTTCTCCAGAGAAGCATATGCACCGAGCTGACTCTTCATATCGTTCGCACTCTTTCGAACTCTGTACAGCTGCGCGTTGGATGGCTTTGCGGCAGAAGTGCCATTCAGATAGGCTTGTACCTTTGCTTTGAACGCCACCCAGTGCGGCAAGATATACGCCGGGCACATTTTATAGCTGTTGTGCATGGTGTTCAGCTGATCCACGGTCCCGTTCCGCCCGTCACGGACATTGAGCCAGTGGGTATGCGTGTAGAGATGGTTAATGTCCAATCCATGCTGTTTCAGAAGTGCAGCTGCCAGACGTACAGCATTTTCCTCTGCCCGCTTGTCTGCTGCGTCACCGCTGCCATTCATGATGCACTCAATGGCGATGGTTCTGCGGTTGCCGTTTCCGCTGCCGTCGGCAGCATGCCAGCCGGACAGCGACAGCGGCAGATTCTGCCACGCACAGGTGCTGTCCACATAGTAGTGTACCCGCACGGTCTTCATGTTGCCGTTGACAGTCGCACGGGTGTACTGCTCTGCTGGCGTAGTGACGGCGGCAGTCTTGATGCGGTCAGTGTTGTGGATCGTCACGCCCAGCACCTTGCCTGTCAGCTGTGCTGTCGGCATGTCAATACGATTGGGGTTGTGCTTTGTCAGCAGATACTCCTTGACGGTCACACCGCCGAGCGTGGTTGTTTTGTCTGGGGTTAAAATTGCCATAATTAATCTTCCTTTCCCTTGCTTTGCAGCAAGTCAATTGCTTTTTTTAACGCCGCCGGCATGGGGATTCCCATTAGTCCGGCGTTTTCAAAAATGGAAATCAGCTCGTTGACAGTAAACGCGATGCAGACTGCATCACGGATATACGTTGTGCCAAGAATCAGATCCAGTTGTGCAGAGATCAGAACCAGCAGCAGCGTTACACATTTTCGGGAAACGCCTTTCCAGCCAATTTTTGATTGCAGACCGCCGGAAGCTGTCTTGGGGGATTTCCGGAATACGCCTGCCAAAATCAAACCGGTCAAAAAATCGATTGCCATAAACAACAGCAACGCCCGAATAGATGCGTCCCACCCGCCGAACAGCCCTGCTATAAAGCTGCCAACAACGCCGGCAATCGTGCAAATGGTTTCTTTCATAGTTTCCTCCTAGTCAGTCAATAAAATAAGTCATACTGCACTCATACGAATTAGCAGGGTTGAATTCGTATGAGCTGTTTCCTGCTGGTGCAAACGACAGATTGCCACCAACGCCGAGGGTTGCGTCAAACCAAATCTTTTCCGTTGCAGTCGATGTAATACCGTGCTCTCTTTGTAACACAGACGGACGATAACCCTCTGGTATTGTTGCTACATTGTGACCTGTTCCAAACGCTGTCTTATACTTGACCGCTGCCTCAAGCCGGACTAGCTTGCCGTATTTTCTAACTTTAATGATGCTGGAAGAGCTTGGATACGTCGTATTGCCGGTGACAGCCAAGGGGCAGGTTACCCAGCCGGAATCGGTCAATGTTTTGGCAGAGTTTACGTCCAGTTCACCCGCATATCGATGCTGAATTCGATTATCCTTTTTCACTAAAACCCACGTGTCTGACGAGTTGTATGTATCAACGTCGTTTATCAAGCCGTTCCAGGTGGTGGCAGTGTTGACTACACCGTTGTTGTAGTACGTTGCCTCTTTATTCCCAGTAGGCGGTGCTGTTTGAAACGTAGTGGCATCGTGTTTTTCAAATATCCATCTGTTTGTATTTGCACCAGCGTAGGCTTGCTCAGCTAAGCACGTAAATTGCGTTGAATTCCATCTTACCTGTGTGTTATGCCATATCTCATACCGAACGCCGCTATCGGTGTAAACCGCAACAAATTTGAAATACGCATTAGCTAACCCGGTAGGCTTATTCGTAAAAATCTGCTCAAACCTGATCCAATCACAGGCTTTACCCGTTGAGCTGTTACGATAAGATACGCTAAACAGCCCAGCACCATTGTGCCCAGATGTAGCCAACAGCGTCATGGTGATCGTATCGTATCCGACAGTGTCCTCACAGTAGGCTACTCTTGCCCAAGTATACCCGGAATTAGCAGTCGTGGTTGAGTTTTGCACATATCCGTACTTCATATGCCCAGCACTCAGAGCATTAGCTTTAACCGCCGTGCCGCTTTTTGCAAGAGCGTAGTTCGTATAATTCTTAACATCTAGCAGTGTATTTTCATGCGAATGCGTATTCCCATAAACCGTATTCCAGCCAACATCTGTAATCTTATCCAGCGTTCCCTTATTGTCATGAACGTGTGCCTTATTTGCCGCACCGTTGATAAGCTTCCACTGTTCCTCGCTCAGCTGGTCAAGCACTGCCTTATTGTCATGGGTGTGGCTGGATACTGTCAGGCGACCAGTCTTGGTATCAAGACTTACCGACGTTCCACCGTCCCCGTCTATCAAAAAAGCACTCTGCTTTGCCGTGGCAGCGTATCTCGCGGAGCCCGTTGCGATTGTGGAGAATGCGTTCTGATTCACCTCGGCACCTGCTGAAACGCCTTTTAGTTTCGTC
>OFSC01001193.1_pt1 | contig 17679 bp, 18 predicted proteins | sample 1543201 | NCBI WGS metagenome assembly OFSC01 (sample SAMN04209228, study PRJEB22552) | human gut metagenome | biome: gut; material: feces | host: Homo sapiens | place: USA: Oklahoma
AATACTATAGGTAAAAAATGCGCAGGATTTTAAAGCGATTTTGAACACCCTACCTCTTGGGATAAGCTTTTTAAGTTTCAATCCACGCACCCACGTAGGGTGCGACCCGGCGCCCCGGCGCCTAAAAAGCACCGTTTCACTGTTTCAATCCACGCACCCACGTAGGGTGCGACGTATTTCATGTGGTGATGCTGTTCCGTCTAATCAGTTTCAATCCACGCACCCACGTAGGGTGCGACAGCGTAATGAGATACAGTTACGTGCAATGTATGTTTCAATCCACGCACCCACGTAGGGTGCGACAAAGGTCCTTCTAAGGATTTTGCAACTTTGAAGGTTTCAATCCACGCACCCACGTAGGGTGCGACTCATAAGGCTGCGAAGATGCAATACTATTAGGAGTTTCAATCCACGCACCCACGTAGGGTGCGACCAAACTGTTGACTTCAGTGAAGTCAATAACGTTATGTTTCAATCCACGCACCCACGTAGGGTGCGACATTTTTAATAGTTAAAGGGTTTGTACACATAGCTTGTTTCAATCCACGCACCCACGTAGGGTGCGACGGCGATGGTCGCTGTCCTTATGGCTCAGCAAAAGGTTTCAATCCACGCACCCACGTAGGGTGCGACTCTTTAGTCACATACTTCGATACATACTGAGCCGTTTCAATCCACGCACCCACGTAGGGTGCGACAGTACAAAAAAGGTACATGTGATTCATCATAAGTGTTTCAATCCACGCACCCACGTAGGGTGCGACTTACATCGTTCCGTTGTACCTTTTAAGGTACTTGTTTCAATCCACGCACCCACGTAGGGTGCGACAACATCCGAGCCATAATGTACCTTAAGCCATGTAGTTTCAATCCACGCACCCACGTAGGGTGCGACAACGTAATGGTAAATTCTTTTTTTTCTTCGAAGTTTCAATCCACGCACCCACGTAGGGTGCGACTTATCATCATGACCATATTATGTGCCATGATATGTTTCAATCCACGCACCCACGTAGGGTGCGACTAAAACTCTTAGTCTTCTTCCTTTTGATGTGTTGGTTTCAATCCACGCACCCACGTAGGGTGCGACTGCTATTCGTAAAATCTTAAATGCACAAGATTATGTTTCAATCCACGCACCCACGTAGGGTGCGACATATGTACCGTAAGGTATATTACAAGACTCATGTAGTTTCAATCCACGCACCCACGTAGGGTGCGACTAACGTCCAGGATTGGCAAACACGCATAATTTATGTTTCAATCCACGCACCCACGTAGGGTGCGACTTCATGCCTCGTGCTAGTGTTTGGAAGTATGCTAAGTTTCAATCCACGCACCCACGTAGGGTGCGACTTTAACCATGTGGACAACTTTCGACCAATTATAGTTTCAATCCACGCACCCACGTAGGGTGCGACTCGGTTACTTTGACGTTCCCTGCTGTCGTTGTTCGGTTTCAATCCACGCACCCACGTAGGGTGCGACCTCAAACAGGCTAAAATTGCAACTGAGCAGATGGTTGTTTCAATCCACGCACCCACGTAGGGTGCGACGGTGCAGTTGCAAAACCTACCACAAAACCATCTGGTTTCAATCCACGCACCCACGTAGGGTGCGACTGATAACAGACAACACACGTTTACCGTCGTACCTGTTTCAATCCACGCACCCACGTAGGGTGCGACTGGCGGTATTTTAAGATTTGGTTTAGTTAGTTATGTTTCAATCCACGCACCCACGTAGGGTGCGACATCATGCAACAATAACTATCAAAGATGAATATTAGTTTCAATCCACGCACCCACGTAGGGTGCGACCGCATATTCAGCAAATGTCTGAATATCATATTACAAAAGTACATTATTTGCGAATAATATACAAATTTTTGAATACTTATGTGAATCTTATGGGTATATAAATCTATCTATTTGATTTTCAAAGAGTGCGAAAGTCGCTGTATATTATGCAATACTATACGTTCGCACCCTTTATATCAGATTATCAGTTCTCCAGTTACATCTATCCCCATATTCTTGCCGATAGTCTCCACTTTACGTTTCCAGTTTGAGCCTAATAGATAGAATCTGATGCTGTCTTGCGATGAGTCAATAATGTTCTCTAATTGACTTTTAAGCATAATATATTGCGATTCGGTCAAGACGCATTCAAATACTGAGTTTTGAACTCTCTTCCCATGGTTTAGGCAGGCTTTTGCAACATTGCGCAAACGCTTGGCTCCGTTCAGGGATGTGATATTCACGTCATAGGTAATCAGTACGAACATAAGCTATTTGATTAAAAATACGGGATAATCGTCTATGTCCTTTCTTATAAACCTTGCCAATAACATAGACTGAATGTATGGAAGAAGACCAATGCTGACCTTCTCGTTTAAATATGGGTGTGTGATTTGTTCCTTCTTTCTGTTTTGCCAAGCTGACAGAATGGTTTTTCTTGCAGAGTCCGTCATGACTATACCATCATCTCCTTGCTTGACAAAGTCTTTTATGGATATCTGTTTTCTGTTTATTAATGACAATACCAACCTGTCACCCAGGTAGGCTCTAAGCTCTTCCATCATATCCAAAGCAAGAGAAGGTCTGCCAGGTCTTAGAGTGTGCATAAATCCCACGTAAGGATCAAGCCCGACTGTTTCAAGGGCTGCTGTTATGTCGTTGCATATTAACGTATATACAAAAGAGAGCATAGCATTGACCGCGTCTTTGGGAGGTCTGCGATTTCGTCCTTCAAATTTGAAGTCTTCCTTTTGGTTCAGCAACAGGTGTGAAAAAACTCCGAAATACTTTGTTGCCGCTTCTCCTTCAATGCCTCTTACTGTTTCTATATTGTCCGCATTAAAGACATGGTGTTTGCATCTATGCAAGTATTCTGCTACGCTTTCTACGTCATGGTTTTCACCATTGTCACGGATGAAACGTCGTAGGATGTTATGATAGTTTTGTATTTTTCCTCCAATGAACAGTTTGCTGATATGCAAAGCATAGTTTGGTTCATCCGAATTCTTGTATTGGGCTTTTCTTAGCAATACATTACCTTTAGTCGGACCTTGCGAACGGCTTATGTATCTTCCTTGCGGTGAAAGGAAGGTTAGGGCGACATTGTTGTCAGCGCATAATTTCATAAGACCAGGACTTGCACCCATATATCCAAAGGTGACAATTTGTTCAATGTTGTGGATGGGTATACGGAATATCTCGTTTTGTTTAACGGATACTACTACATTAAGCCCGTCTTTGCTGAGATAGGCTTCAGGTGTGGTTATGTATAATGTGTTAAGTAATATCCTCATATAGGTTATTGTTTAAATAGGTTGACACTTTTACGCAATCATTCATCTCAGGCATACATATATTTATTAACGAACAGTTCTTGCAATGACGCTGCTTGTTGGCTTTTGGCAATTCACCGGATTTGAAGACCTCATGCATTTGCTTGGCACAATGAATGGTGGTTTTTCTCAACGATTCAGAAATGGATATAATCTCTCTACGTTTCACTTCATCGTAATATAGTGCTCCGTACGGGATGTTGATGCCATACATCTCTTCCATGCACATTGCCTGTGCAGCCAATTGCACCTCGTCCCTTTCATCTGGCTTATGATGTCCTCTTTTATATTCCACAGGGTATGGTTTCCAGTAACCTTCGTATCGGTTATGAGTAATGGCATCTTCTGCTGAATCAGTAGGAACAAGTTCTACGGCATCCGTTATGCCATATAGTCCCAATTCTTTTGAGGCAATATGAAGAGAGCGAAGCGTGATGACATCACCATTTTTTTGACGATAGAAGGGATTGTCTACGTTTTTGTGCAGAATCTGACCTTCTGTCGTCAGTTTGTTTTCAGCCCATTGCTGTTCGATATGTATCAAAGCCCATTGTCGGGGGCAGAACATAAAGTGCTGTATCCCCGACAACATGAGCATTTCGTCTTCAGTATACATGATGTTACTAAATCAATTTTTCAATTGATACACCAGGATATTTCTCACCCAACTCTTCTTGGGTAGGAACAGTAACGTCATAATCGCCAAATGAACGCGGGAACTCTACTCCCTCTTTTAGTTTCACTTGAATAAGGTCAAATAATTGACCAGCTCTAGCATTACCTAAAGGTGAATTATGCTTGAAGACAATCAAAGCTCTTGGATTCATCTCTCCTCTTGCTGCAGAATGATCATTCTCAAATGCATTAATCAGTGCCTGGAATAAGAGCTCTTTGTCTTCTTCAGAAAATCCAGTTTTAGCTGCATCAGAAGCAGAGATAAAACCATGCATACGATACAGTCCATAACTTACTGTATACTTATTACCAATTGTATTGTTCTTGCCCTCATCACTCTCTTTGGTTACACAACAACGAGTTATGGAATTCGATTTTGAGAAGATAGGATCAATCGAGCGGGCAAACATAAATTGTACTGGACCTCTTACAACACCCAGTCCTTTTATCTTCTTTTTACTGTTTGCTTTTTTCTTCTTTCCTTTCTCTTCAGAATCTTCCTCTTCTGCTTTCTCTTCACCAGTACTCATAACTGCGCCAAAAGTACGAATATCATAGTATTGAGCGCACATAGCCGATCTGCCTGATTTGACAGATTTCTTTTCTTCATCATTAGTTTTGTCAGCATCGTCTCTTTTTTCTTGTATCAGAGTATTCAAGATGTTGCCCTCTCTAATGAAAATGTCAAACGGTGCCTCAAGTCCCTTGAGTAAGTGAATGTAGTTACGTACTTTGCGCTTGATGCATACATCTGATACTAAACCTTGGTTTGTCTCTTCGTCTGTACGAGGCATGTTGTCAAAGTCAGGGTCGCCATTTGGATTTCCATCTTTAACATCAAAGAGGAAAATGATGTCATAACGATTCTTTATTGCTTCCATATTAATTAATTGTTGAAATTATTATTATTTTCATCATTATTCTGTTTGTTTGAATTTGCGTTATATTGGTAATAATATCCCAATGCAAACTCTCCTCGTTCTGTTATTGAGAACTTAATGGGAAACTGTTGTCCTATTTGTGCTGCAATGTCGGTAATGGATTTACTATACGCTCCTTTAGTCTTCTTCTCATAAATAGGTACATATTTTGTCAAGAGAATGCCCATAATTCGCGCAGGTGTATTTGATGCTGATGCAAAAAATCTATCCTTAATAGAACTATTTACTTCACCTTGTGCCTTAAACTGTAATTTGCAGATTAAGGCGAACAAACGTCCACACAGATATGCCTTACTGGCATATTGTTCATCTAATTCATTCTTCATATTATATTTGTTTTTGTTGTGTCTATTTAAAACTAATCGAATAATTGTTGATTTTTCTTCACTAAAGCAACCATATTTAGTTTTGTCATGCTCTATTTGGCTTAATACACTTTGAAGTATTATCAACGGCAACGATGCTTTTGTTAAAGCAGCATGCCATAATATAGTTCCAATACGTGCTCTTGCCTTTAAATCGTCCTGTGAAGGTTTAGCTTTCTTCTTTATGCAATTATAGAGGATGGTGTTTATGCCAGGATAGTAAATCTCGCCATCTTTTATAGTTGCAATATCTTCAAACCATTGTTTTAGGTTATTCTGATATTGGGAAATGCTAACTGTCAGCCAATCTCTTACTGCAATTCGGGCTGCAGCAGAGGACAGAGTGCAACAATAGAAATAGTTGTCGACTTCTGTTTCAGCGTGCAGAGAATCACCAGTAGATACAGTAGAAAACATTTTTTTTATTCTTTCAACTGTCGGTTGGCAAATGTCTGACCATGGATCAATGTTATTATCAGGTTCCTTTGTCCAAAACAAGGCAATAGTATTGTCGCTAATCTTTTGACGATTAGTATATTTGAACTCTTTCTCCCCTTTGGAATTGAGTATTTCTTGCCCATTGGTCGTAAGGAATTTAAGAGCTTCAATATAGTTTCTTGCACAGTTTGTACATATGCCTGAGTTGATATTACCTTTTAAATTATATGATTCAAAAGCATTGGTGTTATATGAAACCAACATGCTTCCTGAGATTTGTCCTTTAGGTAATTTTACTGAACCATGAGATTCATCTATTATTGGATATTTGTTAGAGCCACAAATTGCGCACAAACGATTGTTATCGTTTCTTTCATTCAATCCCTTCTCATATTTCTTTTTTATAGCATCATATACACATTGCAAGGTAACAAAGCGATTATGCGTATTCTCAAGCATAAAGGTCATATTTCCGCTTTTTTTATCTTTGAATGCATCAATAGCTTTCCTTACCTCTTGTGGTTTACTATAAAATGAAAAGACTGGAGCTAACTCGGGAATAAATTTATATTCCTCAAGTTTATTGAAATATCTCTCATATTTCTTCTCTGTTTCAGTTAAAGTTGTAGAACAACCTATAGTTGTATGATATCCCAACAATGTCTCTTCAGGTTTATCAAGTAACAACCTAGCTTTACCCTTTTTTGCAGATAATTTTTCAGCCTCAATCGTTATATCACAGGGAATCAACTGTTTGAAATTACCCTCACTATCAATGATAATATCCCAACTGCATTTTTCTTTTCCTAAAGCATCGTGACCATTGTATATTCTTCTTCCCAATTCTACTAATTCTGCGAACATAATTCCTCCTTTCTGTTAAATTCAAACAATATGCGATTAACTGAGTCTTCTTGTTTTGCACGTATATGAGATGTCGAAAGCATCTTTTCATTCAGTTCATCAGGACACATAAGCGTACTATTCATCACAACTGCATTTGTCATATAGATTGGAGTCGCATTATGATCCTTATCGTACCAAACATCAAACAAAAGACTGCCTATAGGATAAGTTAGATTAAGCTCTGTCGCCTTATCCTCATCTTTTTGCGTTACGGGGAAGAAATCGCATGAAAATTCGCGGGTTTCCAAGTAAGGCTGATGCCAACATTGGCCTTTTTTCAAACGTCTGTTAAACATCTCACGATATTTAACTATAGGTTCACAAGCTTTTCTTCCTTCTTTCTTGTCCCTGTTTTTCACTTTTTGTATATTATCTTGTGACATGTATATTACGGCCTCTATAATATACTCCACATCTCGTAAAACGATACTGTTTCTTTGGCATCGTTTGTTCATGTCAAGAATATCTATAGGGGCACCACTTTGTATGGAGCTAATTTCATTTCTCTTAAAAGAAGAGAATGATATTGGCTTCAATATCTTTATACTTTTAACTACCCATTGAAACTCTGGCTTCCAAAGAATGCATTCTAGTATGCCTCTTGCTGCAGACGGAGTCATGCATGGATATGTCATGCGCTCAACTTTTAGCGCAGGTTGGGTGAAACAGGCATAATCGCCTTTTACCCTTACTCTTACAACATTACTATCTATCATATACAAAAAAATTCTTCTTCGTTACTTAATCCAAATTCTTTCGAATAAGCACCACTCCAAATTTTTATTCCATTTGAGGCTTCTGCTATTTTGTCAGAATTGTCATGTTCAAACTTCTTATAAACTTGTACGCTGTATTTCGCTATTTCCTGATAATCTTTTCGAGAAAGATATTCTTTGTCAGTGATTTCTTTATACAGCTGTAAGCTCTCCTCGTTATATCTATAAATGAACAATGAAGTCGCACTACTATCGATAATGTGATATTTGTCAGCTACATTCTGAAACATCAATTTTTCTCGTTCAGGGGTTATTGTATCATCTGGTGCATATAGCTTAATTATATCAGTATAGTATTCTGCATAGAAGTCGGCGTCTGTTAGCCGACTTTCATTATTGCGATAACATAGCTGAGCAAATTGAGCAAAAGTTTCATATTTAGCAGAAGGTTGTCCTTTTTCCTCCAGCTGAAACAAAAACACTTTACCTTTTTCTAGCTTTCCCTCTCTGTTGCACCTCCCTGCCGATTGAATAATCGACTCCAATGGCGCAAGTTCACGAAAAACAACAGGGAAGTCCATATCTACGCCTGCTTCTATTAGCTGAGTGGAACATAGGATCAGTTTTTCCCCTTTTTTAAGTTTACTTCTAACCTTATCTATAATCGCCATTCTATGTACTTGACACATGTTGGTTGACAGGTGAAGGACAGGTATATTACTTCTCTCTCGTATGCCATCGAACAGAGCCCTGGCTTTCTTCTTTGTATTGCATACAATTAGTACAGATTCATTTTCTTCACAAACCTTTTTTACTATATTGTCTATTGATTGGACTTCGTAATCTGCAATCGGGTAGTATTCAACTCTTTTTGTAGCAGCAAATATGGCTGTAGGATTCTCTACTAATGGCAATATACGATCAATACCCTTAAAGTCACTACGGGTCTGAAAGTTCGGTTGCGTAGCAGTGCAAAACAATATACTACAATGGCATAAATGCAACATATCGTTCAACATTTTCATTGTACATTCTGCGAGATGAACTGGTAAAGTTTGTATCTCATCAAAAATGACAATTGAATCTTGCAGATTATGCAATTTTCTACATTTCGAGCGTTGATTCGAAAAGAGAGACTCAAAAAACTGTACAGTAGTCGTAATGACAATAGGATAATCCCAGTTTTCCGTTGCTAATTGTTTTGGGTTTTTGCAATAGAACTCTTCTTCTTTACTATCTTTTCCTTCATATATAACATTTGAGTGATGTTCTAATATAACATCATTGTTCTTGAAAATTGATTTCAACTCTTTTGCAGTTTGGTCAATGATGCTAAGGAAAGGCAGAACTATGACAATACGTTTAATATTTGAATGATTTTTTGCATGATGAAGAGCCCAATTCAAGCTGCACAATGTCTTACCCATACCTGTAGGCAATGTCATGGAGAAGCATCCTTGAGGTTCTGCTGCAAGATTTTGGGCATACATCCTTACTTCTGTTCTTAGCCTATTTAGTGGAGAGTTAAGAGTGAATGAACTCAGCTTATGATTCAATGCATCTAAAAGAGCGTCCACGTCAAGGGCTAACTGTGGACGTGCATTATACTGCTCTTTTTCAAAATGTCGCTCTGTATCAAGGCTATCAGCATCAACGAGAGAACTATACAACAATCGTACAAACAGCTCTTTGGTTGTATTTTCCTTAATCCTATTAAAAGATGTATTATCACAATGGGGAATATGTATACCATCGTCTTTTATTGAGTGCAGTACATCATGCCATTTATTCTCTTCTTTTTCACATTGGTGAAGAGTTTCGAACATAGCATCTCTATTGGGCAATCCTGCATGATGTCCAAAAACAGGAAATGCAACATTGATTGACTTTTCCATTTTTGCTATGTAAGCTCCCCATTTTGCATGAGGTTCTTTTTCTCCTTTTGCTCTAATATATTTCTGAAACCCTTTACTATATTTCCCAACATCATGTAACAAACCACAATATGTATACACATCAACATATTCATAAGATAAAGCAAACGACTTCATTATTCTAGCAACTCCTTCGCTATGCTGTTTCATCGTTTGTTGTTCGCCATAACAGTTTTCGGAATGGGCGATGTATTTACCCCAATCCGTTTCTTGTATTAACGTATATTTATTGTCAATATTTTCCATATCACAATTTGTTTTCTTCATTCTTATAAATAATTGTATTAAATGTCAGCCAATAATAGTATTTAAAATAGCTTTTGTAGCATTGGCTGTCTCCTTTGACTATTCATTGCACTCATATATTTCTTCATAAGTGCATGCATTCCGAGCCCCGGTGATATTTTTTGTTACAAATTCTTCGAGCATATCGAAAACCGTTTTGTTCTTTATTGTTTTGTCTATTCATTTTTCAAACTTTCTTTGTCTTCAATCTTGCGTCCACCCTCCTCTCTTTGCCGACCGTTTCGGGGAAGGCGTATACTCCCCAACCTTTTTCCAGTCGGTTCTTATTTATGTTCTTGTCGTACCACCAGTCGTAGTGTTCGCGCGAAATCATGCGGAGGTCCCAAGCTTCGTGCACTTGGGCGGCGATGGAGACGCCGTACAGTTCCTTTAGGTCTATCATTTCCTCAAGCGTCAGTTCGTCGCGATGCTCGCCGCCCATTTCTTCTATGAATGCGGACTTGGGGAAGAGGAAGAAGCTGGCGAACTTGTGGCAACGCTTTTCTTCTGACAGGTCTGAAGAAGGAGGAAAGGAGAGGAGAAGGTGGGCGAGTTCGTGAGCGGCTGTGAAACGCAGACGGTCGGCTGTGGTCTTTGAAAGGCGGGTGTCAACGACTATGAGCGGCAGACGATGGTCTGCCCATGTGCTGAGGCCGTAAACATCCGCAGGAAGTTCATCCTCCATGATTCTGATGCCCTTGCGCTCCAACAGGCGAAGCACACTGGCGATGGGACCGTCACCGCAATGCCAGAGCTGTCGGAGGAGGTCGGCTGCTTGAATGGCATCTTCAAGTGAGGATACCTGAACGTTTTCGATGGGATTCTTAAACTCTTCGGAGATGCCAGCCTCACGTTCTTTGGCGATAAGCCGTTCTGTCCAAAAGGACAGGCGTGCCTCTATAGCCGTGAGAACATCTTCCTGCAGCTTGCCTCCTGATGTGGTGCGTAGCATTGGTATGTTGATGTTTAGGTTGGTGCCGAGAAAATATTCTTCGCTGATATCAAGGGCCTTTGCCAGCGCCGAAAGGACGTTGGCATGAGGACGCATGACGCCTCGCTCATACCTTGAAAGACTTTGCTTTGTTACAACAAAGTCGGCAAGTTCGATGAGCTTATCCATGCTGAGTTTTCGCATGCGTCTTGCTTCCCGTAGTCTGATTGCAAATGAATCGTTAGGCATAGTATTTTGGTTTTGTTTACAAAGGTAATAAAAATCTTAGAATTGTAAACAAATTTCCCCAAACTTTTATTCTTCTTTCCCAAAACTTTTGTTCTTAAGATTGTCAAACAACTGATACACGCTCTCGTATCATAAGGTACGAGCCTTCATTTCATTTCTTTCAGACAAATAAGCAGCACCTCACCATCTCTTGGTTCCGCGAAGCGGGACCGACTATCATCCTCAACATCATAGTGGATGCGTTAGTCCCCTTTCGCGGAACCCGCAGCTCATACTCAATTAGCTTGTGTTCGTGGGTGCGTGGCTACGGCGAGACGCCATAGCCTCCTATGTTTGCACTGTCTGCTTAGACGTTACAATCTTGCTATGTATTTACACGTTACAGCCCTGCCATGTACCATCCTCCTATGTTCGCCAGCATAGTGACGATTATTATTCTGATAATCTTCCATGCTTGCTGCCTTTGTCCGCTTTTGTTGTCATAGTATAGCGTCCAGATGGCTATAATGAAAGTGGCGGCGGTGAAGATGGCGCTCAGCAGCGACAGACCTTGCGATATTATTATGATGAGAATCGTTGACTGCATCAGCATTGCGGTGAGATTCACCATGCTCCTCGCGTGTATTGTTTGTGCATCTACGTTGCCTTTGCGCAAACGGCGCCTCAGTTCCCATTGGTCCAAGCCAGTCAGTATAGCCAGAATAAGGACCGTTATAAATTCTTTAAATGTCATAACTTATAGGTTTTATTTTTTATATCTGCGTTTCGCATTCTCTTGGTTGCAAAATTACGATATGTTGCTTTTTCGCGAAATAAAACCTTGTTCCACCTTGTTCCAACTCTGGAAAAAACGTAGTAATATGCAGATAATCAGCTGTATTTCTTATTCGATTAGCACGAGAACGTACCATGCTATGTGTGTCAGTCCTATAAGTGCCATGCAGGATATGCTGGAGAGAAACTCCAGTGGCGACGCTTCTTTATTGCATCGCAGAAACAGCATTCCTGAGATGACGGTCAAGATGCACGTGGCTGAAGAATAGACGGTAACGCCGCTATGCTTGATCATGAACAGAATAGTCACCCACATCGAAAATTTCTCAATCTCCAATACTTGATCTGTCAGAAATCTTTTGTTCTTTATATCATGGAGGTCGAGCTGTCGCCTTGCCTTCAGATAGCGTAACAGTATGGCTGCCACATAAACGATGGCAATGAAATACGGGATATTCTTCATGAGTGAGTGTTCTTGACTGTTTTGTTATAACGGGATAAGTTACAAAATTAATGGTTTTCCGGCGAAACCATGATTAAAAGCTTTCGGAAAATAGGAGATTCTTGCATTTTCTGCTTACCTTTGTGGTATGTCAGATGAAATTTATTACGAACAGGCAAGCGCAGACCGATACATGCTTGCTGTCCTTATCGCCCTTTTTCTGATGGTGATATTGGTATATGCCGTTGCGATATATTATATGCGCAGGAAAGAGCGTGCCTTCGTCAGCTCGCAGGCTGAGATGATAAGACGGACCATGCTTCTTGAGGAAACCCAAGGTCAGTTGGAGGAAAAGCACCGGCAAAGCCAGTCGCTCTTGCAGAAGCTGCGTCATTCCGAGATGCAGGAGAATGCCGATGACGTCATAGCGAGAGTGCGTTTGGCGGCTGATGGCAAGAGGAGGATGGATGAGGCTGACTGGAAGCGTCTGTTCTCTGCCGTTGACAGTGTCTATCCTGACTTCAGCGATATGCTGCTCAGCCGTGTAACTGCCTTGAACGATCAGCAGATGCAGGTGTGCTACCTGATGCGTATCGGTATGTCGAATCCTCAGATAAGGAATATTACGGATTTTCCGCGTACCACTATATGGAGGTGGACGAAGACGTTTAGTTGGATAAAAGAGCTGCTATAGTCGTGTGAAAGCAGCTGTATTGCACAACTTTACAAGCAGCTAATGCAAACATAGGAGGCTAATGAGCTATAATTCAAAATCGTAGGCGAAGCCGAGAATAAATCAAAATTCAAAATTCCTAACTCAAAATTCGGCTGGCGGTTGCCAGCCGCGATTGTGTCTTTTGTTCGAATTTCATTGTAATACAATCTTAACATTGCTGTCATTTTCTTGTCTTATTCGTGTCGTAATTTCGCAGCGAAAAAATAATGTGAGACATGAAAGATTATAAAAAGGCGATTCTTGGCATTCTTAAGAAACGCAAGGACAGTGGTGATAAATTCGAGAGTCAGGTGCTCAAGCTTACTCTTAAGCAGATGGACGGTGCCCGCGACGACGGCTGGGGAGTGTTTTACTCGAAGAACGGCAAGAGTCTGGTTTCGGCTAAGAAGTCCATCGAGGGAAGCTATGCCGTGAAGGACGACACGGAGGAAATTGGCGACAACGCTTTCTGGGGCTGCGCTTTCCTTCGCAAGGTGGCTGTGCCCAACACTGTGGTGCGCATTGGCGATGAAGCATTCGCCCGCTGCATTTCGCTCGAGTCGGTCTGCATCCCCGCTTCTGTGGAGAAGATAGGCAAGAATCCGTTTGTCGACCTTGATAGCAAGGTGATAAACAACGAATCTGAAGCTTACGTCATTGACAATAAGATTCTCTACAGCGCTGACCGTACACGCCTCGTTTCGTGCCTCACCGACGCCGCCATGGTAATCGTTCCGAAGACGGTTCGCGTGATCGGCAGTCTTGCCTTCACACGTCGTGCGAAGCTTAAGAAGGTGCAGCTGCCCGACGGACTGGAGCGCATCGGTCGCGATTCGTTTTCTGACTGCGACGCCCTGGAGGAAGTGGTCATCCCCGCTTCGGTGAAGACCATAGCGCCCTACGCTTTCGGCGGTTGCGAAAGCCTTAAGAAGGTGACGTTCCTCGGTGAGGTACAGAGCCTCTCACGTACAGCCTTTTCTGACTGTTTCAATCTCTACACCATCCTTGTTCCGGCAGGAAAGGAGAAGGCGTATCGCAAGATTCTTCATATAACATCAGAGAGCGACACCCTCGTTCTCGGCAACGAGCATGTAGCTTCGGCAGACATCAAGCCTGAAACTCCGAAGGCAGAGCCTGTCAATGAACCCGCTAAGGAGATGAAGGAAGAGAAGAGGAAAAAGAAAGAGAAGAAGGAAGAAAAGAAGGATAAGAAGATAAAGAAGGATAACGCGGACAAGAAAGATAACGCAGGAAAGGAGGGCAGCAATGGCGAAAAGTAAGCCCTTGACTTACGTCGAACGTGACGTAAGCTGGATGTACTTCAATCATCGCATCCTCCAGGAAGCGGAGAAGCCCACCGTGCCATTGCTCGAGCGCCTCTCTTTCCTCGGTATCTACAGCAACAACCTCGACGAGTTTTTCCGTGTTCGTGTAGCATCGCTCAATCGCATTGTTGACAACGAAAACGTTCCCGAGAAAAACCGCAAGCAGATGAAGCGCACGCTCAAGACCATCAATCACCTCAACGAGGAGTATTCAGCCGAATACTCCAAGGCCATTGACAAGGTGTTTGAGGAGCTGGAGCAGCATCACATCCGCCTTATCAACGAGACGCAGCTTGGCGAGGAGCAGCGCGACTTCCTCAAGCGCTTCTATTATGACAAGCTCAACGGATCAACCAATCCTATATGGCTCTCCGCCATTGACGACCTCAACACATTGGAGGACAACCGCATCTACCTCGTCGTGAAGAAACGCCATATCGGTGGCGACGGCAAGGTGAAGTATGCCGTCATCAAAGTTCCCGACCGCGTGTTCGGACGTTTCATAAAGGTGCCGTCGTCGGACGGTTTCGACAATATTATGTATCTGGACGACGTCGTAAGATTCTGCCTCCCGCTTATCTTTATCGGCACCAAGCCTTCCACGTATGAGGCTTACTCCTTCAAGTTTACGAAGGACGCCGAGATGGAGGTGGACAACGATGCCGACTACGGAGCTATGGAGAAGATTGCGATGGGCGTCAGCTCGCGTAAGCGTGGCGAACCCATCCGCGTTATCTATGACAAGGACATGCCGCGCGAAATGCAGAAGCGCGTCTTCGAACGTCTCAACGTACAGGAGCTCGACACGTCGCTTGCCGGAGGACGTTATCAGAACCATCGCGACCTCATGTCGTTCCCCGACTGCGGACACACGGAGCTGAAGTTCGAGAAATGGCAGCCGGTGATGAAGCCCGAATTTCTCTCGGAGACCTCCGTGCTCGACTCCATCCGTCATCAGGACCGCTTCATACACGTGCCTTACCATTCGTTTGACGCTTATATCCGTCTGCTCCGTGAGGCAGCCTTGCGCCCAAGCGTGAAGGAGATAAAGACCACGCTCTACAGACTGGCTAAGGACTCGAAGGTGGTGAAGGCGCTCATCTGCGCTGCACGTAACGGCAAGAAGGTCACGGCAGTGGTGGAGTTGCTGGCACGTTTCGACGAGGAAAGCAACATCAAGTGGAGCAAGCGCATGCAGGAAGAGGGCGTGAACGTTATCTTCGGTGTGGAAGGACTGAAGATCCACTCGAAGCTGCTCTACATAAAGAGCACGAAGGGCGACATCGCCTGCGTCGGAACCGGCAACTTCCATGAGGGCAACGCCCGCGTCTATACCGACTATCTCATGATGACCGCACGTCAGGGCATCGTGTCGGAGGTGGCAAAGGTGTTCGACTTCATCGACCGTCCGTTCTCGCCGATGCGCTTCAAGGAGCTGCTCGTGTCGCCCAACTCAATGAAGACACGCATCATCCGCCTCTTCGACAACGAGATAAAGAACGCGCGTGAGGGCAAGCCGGCATGGGTGAAGATTAAGATAAACCACATCACCGACCCCGATATCGTCAACAAGATGTACGCTGCGTCGAAGGCTGGCGTGCGCATCGACGCGCTGGTACGTGGCAACTGCTCGCTGGTGCCGGGCGTGAAGGACATGAGCGAGAACATCCGCGTGGTGGGCATCATCGACCGTTATCTCGAGCACTCGCGCATCCTCGTGTTCTGCAACAACGACCGACCGCGCTACTTCATCGGTTCTGCTGACTGGATGCCGCGCAACCTCACGGGACGCATTGAGGTGCTGACGCCCGTTTACGACGAGGACATGAAGCGCGACCTCCTGCGCACCGTAGACTACGGTCTGCGCGACACCACCAACGGACGCATCGTTGACGGATACGGAACCAACAGGATACAGCCCGTAGAGGAAGGTGAGGAGCCGTTCCGCTCACAGGAACAATTACACATCGAATACAACAAGATATAGACACAATATATATGAACATCGCTGCTATAGATATTGGCTCGAATGGAGCCAGACTGCTGATAAAGAGTTTTGACGATAACGTCCCTGCCTCACAACGCATACGAAAGCTGATGTTTGTGCGCATTCCGCTGCGCCTCGGTAAGGACGTCTTCGCCCTCGGCAAGATATCGAAGGAGCGCCAGCACATGATGCTGCACATGATGAAAGGATTCAGCGAGTTTATGCAGCTGTATAAGGTTGACCATTATCGCGCTTGCGCCACGTCAGCCATGCGCGATGCCGACAACGGCAAGAAGGTGATGCAGCGCATAGAGAAGCATACGGGCATCAGACTGGAGATTATCCCCGGTGCGGCTGAGGCGCAGCTGCTCTGCAACAACCTCGTGGAGAACACCGACAGCGGCGTGGGCAATTATGCCTACGTGGATGTGGGCGGCGGATCTACGGAGATATCGCTCCTCCATGACGGCGTGCTCGCCGAGAGCCATTCGTTCAATGTGGGTACCTTGCGTATGCTTGCCGGAGCTGTGACGCAGGAGGAACGCGACGCCATGTGCCGTATGCTGGAGGAATATGCCCGCGAATTTCCCGGTACGAAGATTATCGGTTCGGGTGGTAACATCAACCGCCTCTACAGACTTGCCAAGTCAGACAGCGACAAGCGTGTGCTGCCTCTCGGCAAGTTGAAGGAGCTGTATTGCGAACTTGCACCGCTGTCCATACAGGAGCGCATGGAGAAGTTCAAGCTGAAGGAGGACCGCGCCGACGTTATCATCCCCGCAGCCGAGATTTTCCTGATGGTTGCACGCTCTTTGGATTGTGACAGCATCATCGTGCCGAACATCTCTTTGGCGGACTCCATCGTGGACGGCATCTATCGCGACATGAACAGAAATGGGGAGTTAGTTGAATAAAACGGAACTTTCGTGGATTTTTATTCAAGAAGATTTGGATAATTATTCGATTATTTGTACTTTTGTATTCGCAAACGTATAATTATACGAACATAATAATCCAAACAATAATACTTATGAAACTGAAGAGTGATAGAATAGAGACATTGAAGATGCTTATCTCAAGCAATGAGATGGGCAGTCAGGAAGAGGTGTTGGAAGCTCTGGCAAAGGAAGGCTATCAGGTAACGCAAGCCACGCTGAGTCGCGACTTCAAGCAGCTGAAGGTTGCTAAGGCGGCAAGCATGAACGGCAAGTACGTCTATGTGTTGCCTAACGAGACGATGTATAAGCGTGTTGCCTCGCCACGATCGGCTTCCGAGATGCTCCGCATCCCCGGCTACCGTTCCATCACGTTCTCCGGCAACATGGGTGTTATACGTACGCGTCCCGGTTATGCAAGTGCTATCGCCTACAACATCGACAACAGTAACATTGACGACATCCTCGGCACCATAGCCGGCGACGACACCATCTTCATCGTCCTACGCGAAGGCGTCACGAAGGAACAGCTGATGGCAGACCTCGGCGGCATCATACCTGGAATGGAATAAAAGAATCTCCTCATAGCTAAACAGAAATTTTATCAGCGAAATCCGGTTAGGCAGGGCTTTGACAAAAACCTTTCTCCACATACCGCTTATGGGCGCAAATCCTATCGGATTTAAATAAAAGGCTTTACATTAGGTCT
>OFSC01001210.1_pt1 | contig 17468 bp, 14 predicted proteins | sample 1543201 | NCBI WGS metagenome assembly OFSC01 (sample SAMN04209228, study PRJEB22552) | human gut metagenome | biome: gut; material: feces | host: Homo sapiens | place: USA: Oklahoma
TTGCAGGGCTATATAAGAAATACTGTTGGGATATGATTACCATAATGGTGATACTCGTAAGTATGGCAATAGCAATCTATTTCGCAGATTGGATAAGGACAATATTACCAGTCAATCTACTGTTTCTATTGTTATTGGTACAGGTAATATATGTCGTGATAAGATGGTATGTGAAAGGCTGGCGGGAAACAAGGGGATATTACTAAAACATACTATACCATGCCTAAAACTGTTAAACAATAAATCGGCATAATTGGTCATTTCATGATGCAAGATAAAAAGACTGATTATGTCGATATACAGATTCTGTGAATGAATGAAAGTGGATAACTTGTTTTGTCCGAGCAAGGGAACTATAATGTTTTGGTAGAAGTAAAAAAGACAACCATTTGGTTGAGAAAAAAAGATGCAGAAAAACCTATTGACGGAAGAATAAAAAATCAAGGAGTAATCATGATAGAAAACAAGATAATATTGATTGAAGATGATAAAGAAATAAGAGGAATGATAAACGATTATTTATCAGGAGAATTTGAAGTGACAGCTTTTAATGATGGTATGTCAGCTATCCAGAAAATTACAAGCTATGATGAATATGCGCTTGCGCTTATTGATCTTATGTTACCGGATATAAGCGGGATGGAGATTATTAAGATAATTCGTAAAGTCAGCAAGATACCAATTATTATTATTACTGCTAAAGACAATGATATAGACAAATCATTAGGATTGAATTTGGGTGCTGATGATTATGTGGTAAAACCTTTTTCACTCATTGAGCTTACTGCTAGAATAAAGGCTAACATCAGACGAGCAAGAACCTACCAGGCGTTACCGAATAATTCAATTATCAAAATTAAAGATATAGAAATCGACCCTCATAGTCACATGGTTCAGCGCAAAGGAGTAACCATAGATTTAACGCCAATTGAATTTCAAATTTTATACATTTTAGCAAGCCATCCGGGGCAGGCTTATTCAAAGGAAAGGCTATATGAACTGATTTGGAAAGAACCATATTTTGGAAATGAAAATGTGTTGAATACACACATCAATCGTCTTCGCTTGAAATTGAAGAGCAATGCAGAAGACAGTACAGCCTATGTTAAAACTTTATGGGGCATTGGATATAAGATGGAGGAGAAATAGATGATGATTTTATTTGTGGTTCTTTCATTTGTTATGGTTTTTATATTGATCTGGCAACAGATACAGCATAAAAAATTAGTACGAGAAATTGATTATATTACAAGTAGGCTTGATACTATTTCTGTCATTTCTGAAAATGGCTTTGTACTTATACCTACAGATAATGATAGTATCAAGAAATTAAGCGCTGCACTTAATAAGCTGCTTCAGGATTTTTATACAAAAAAGTCACAATTTGAGCAGAGTAAACAGGCAATGGCGAAAGTCCTTACAAACATCTCTCACGACATCCGAACTCCACTCACTGTTCTAAAAGGAAATAGTGAAATGCTTTCCAATATAACAAACACTTACTCTGCATCTGAAAATGTTCATGCTATGGCTGTTAAAATAGACCAAAAGGCTGATGATTTAATCTCAACAATTAACGACTATTTTACAATGTCTAAAATAACTTCTGGAGATTTTTCTATTAAAATGAAAAAGGAAAATATATCAAGGATTTGCCAAGATACAATTTTGGACTACTATGACCTTCTTGAACAGAAACAATTTGAAGTCAATATTCAGATACCGGATACACCGATTTTTGCCTATACAGATAACGAGGCGTTACAACGCATTTTAAAAAATCTGATAGACAATGCCATCCGACATGGTGGTGATGGTAAGTATATTTCTTTAAGGCTCACCACATCAAATGGAAAAAACATTATTGAAATAGAAGATCGAGGAGATGGGATATCACCACAGCAGCAAAAACAGATCTTTGAAAGGAATTATACAACAGCCCGAAAAACTTCCGGCAGTGGTTTGGGGCTTTCAATTTCAAAATGTCTTGCTGAACAAATTGGGGCAGACTTAGAAGTTTATAGTGTACAAAATGAGCAAACTATTTTCTCAATCATCTTGAAAAAGTTAGAAAATCGTTAGATTTATGACAGAGAAAAGAGAAGTCCATTTTGTATAATGGCAGCTATAAAGGAGGCACACAAAATGGATTATATTATGGAAACCGTAGGTTTGCGAAAAGCCTACAAAGATAATATTGTTGTAGACGATGTAAATATGCATATATCTAAAGGGGCAATATATGGCTTTGTTGGTCCAAACGGCGCAGGAAAAAGCACGGTTATGAAAATGATTTTGAGTCTTATCCAGCCAGATGCTGGAGAGGTTCAGCTTTTAGGCGAAAAAGTTACCAGTCACAGTTATGAAATATTCAAAAAGGTTGGTTCTATTATTGAGAATCCATACTTTTACGATAAAATGACTGCCAGACAAAACTTAGAGCTGCACTGTGAGTATATGGGATTTCCCAACAAGGAACGAATCGATGAGGTTTTGCATTTGGTGGACTTGCAGAATGTCGAGAAAAAACAAGTTTGTCATTACTCGTTGGGTATGAAACAACGACTTGCTATTGCAAGAGCTATTCTGGCAAAGCCAGAATTTTTGATTTTAGACGAACCGATCAATGCTTTAGACCCTGAGGGTATTCGTGAAATGCGAACCCTTTTTCAACGGCTAAATCAAGAAGATGGAACAACTATTTTTATATCCAGCCACATTCTATCCGAAGTGGATCTTCTTGCTGATACGATTGGAATTATTCAACACGGAAAACTCTTAACAGAATTACCTATCGAAGAAATCCATAAGCATCAAACAGATTATATCAGCTTGCAGGTTGACGATGTGACTCGTGTTGCTGCACTGCTTGAAAACATGAGAATCACGAATTTTAGTGTATTAGATAAAGAATTTATCCACATTTATGATTCTGATATTTCAGGTAAAGCTCTGTCAAAAGCCATCATTGAGAACGGGATTGGTTTGGAGAGCATGGGACGCAAGCAAGACACACTGGAAGATTTCTTTTTCCAGCTTACAGAGGAGGAAAAATGAGATGACACATTTGATCAAACTGGAACTGAAAAAATTTGGTATTGCACAAAATATTATCTTTATGTTTGCCGCAATTCTTTTCAGCATCCTTTTCATTACAATATCTTTATGGGATAGCATGACAGACCCCAAACAGGTCAAAGACACATTTGAAAGCACATACCTTGTCATTGGCTTATTGATGTCATTCATTTTTCTTGTGTACTCGTCGGTCTTAACGGCAAAGCTGGTTATTGGAGAATATAATCATCGAACAATTACGATTATGTTTTCTTATCCTTTAAACAGAATAAAATTGATTGCCAGCAAATTAACTATAATCATGGTTTATACAGCGATTTCAATGACGATTGGATATATCTGTTGTAGCAGTTATATTATATTTGCGGATAAATCCTTTAATATGCTGGAGGGAACATTTCAACCATCAATGCTCCGAACATGGATACCAATGGCAATAACCACTGTGATTATATGTATGGTGCTGTCTCTGTGGTCATTTATTATTGGCATGATCAGAAAATCTGTTCCTGCAACAATCGTTACTTCTTTGATTGTTATTGTGTTACGGCAAGTTATTATCACCAAAAACACAACCAATCAGGAGTCCATAATGCAAGTTATCTTAGTTGCTATTGTTACCGTCATTGCTACACTACTTATCTTTAAAAGAAAAGTGCCTGAACTATATTGATTATTTCTATTTTTACAAATGGTAAAAGAAAAAGCCGTCGCAAAGCAGATTCAATTTCATGTATTTATATAACGGCGGCTTTGATTTTTAAAGTCAATGTTTTTAGTGATTACACAAACAGATGACAACTTACATGTATGTGGTAGCTGACGTAAGTTTGGATTATTTTAAAAGATTTCCAATGAATCTTCCGCATCTACCCACATCTGCATATTCCCATCCAGATATAATCGTACATATTCAAGCGGTTCATCAATTGCAAGTGCATTTAATGCACAATCTGAGCCAGGCGTAGTTTTTAAATTCTTTTCTGCTTCCCAACAGTCAATGCGGAGCATATAGCTCGCAGAGGTATAAACATCAACACTATTACGTTGTGGATTGTATTCTGCAAATATTGTTCTCATTGTATCAAATCTCCTTATCATTCAATCAATCATTTCTTACAAAAATCAGAAGCGTTTCAATCAGTTCACCATGTCATTTTCATTTTGTGCTATAATGTGTTATCAGTTTTTTTGCCCTTGTATTTGCCCTTATCAGAGTTCGTAAACACTGGTGGGACGATATAACACAAGGGAAACAATAAGGGAGTAAAAAACTATGCGAAGGAAAGATAGAGAGATTACCGACATTGATAAAATCGAGACAATTATTGCGTCAGCAAGATATATGCATTTAGGAATGTTTGACGGTGAATTCCCTTATATTGTACCATTGCATTATGGCTACCAAATGGAAAAGGGAAAGCTGACATTTTATGTGCATTGTGCGAAAGAAGGACACAAGCTGGAGTGCCTCAAAGAAAACAGGAATGTATTTGTAGAAATTGATAGGGGTGAATCTCTTATTACAGCGGATATACCTTGCAAATATGGAGCAGAGTATGAGAGCGTTATGTGTCGAGGTAAAGCAATGATCATTGAAGATATAAAAGAAAAATGTAAAGCGCTTGGTGTTCTTATGAAAGCACAGACTGGCAAAGAACATGAGATCGACGATAAGATGGTAAGTGCAGTAAATGTGGTTAAGATTGACGTTGAATCCTATACTGCCAAAGCTTGTATCAGATAATAGACAACTTCCAGTTTTTGAAACTGAGAAATCTGAAGTTGGAGGGATAGATTTCTATGATTATCAGATATGCAGAAGAGAAAAATTTTATAGAATTGCGACAGTTTTATGACGGTATGTGTAAAGTTTTGAGCGGAAAAGATTTTCTGCCGGAGGGAGATAAAGGTGGTTTCCCTCCAGATGAAATGATCAAAGATGCAATCAAAGAGAGAAATCAGTTTATCGGTATTGAAGATGGTCGAATTGTTGCGGCGTATATTATGAATCATGATCGTGATGAGGCGTATCACGCAGTTAAATGGCTTATTGATGCAAATGATAACGAGATAGTAGTTCTTCATGCCTTGCGTGTCCTTCCGGAATATGGAGGTCGTGGATACTCGAAGCAGTTAGTTCAACACGCAATAGACACAGCAAGGGAAAGAAACCTTAAATCAATTCGTCTTGATTGCATAGAGGGAAATGATATTCCACAGAAAATGTATATGTCGTTTGGATTTAAGTATGTGGATAAGGCTGAAATCACATATGTTGATATTGGAGTACCGAGGAAGTTCCTCTTATATGAGTTCGTACTCTAATCAAGACATAATAACAGTTATATCTTGAACATTGTACAAACAATTTCCAGTTTTTCAATTTGCCCTTTGAGAGAGGAGAAATCCTTTTCTCAAAGGGCTTTTTCTATTTCTACGGATATTCGCAAACTACAAGATAAAGCCAAAACTTCATATACTCTAACCACAAGGCGGCAGATGATGAGAAACCAAGCGTACAGCACATGGTGTTCGGAACAAAGCTGATTGAGCGAGAGACGACATAGAAAAAGATTCCCAAAATGAGAATCTATGGTATAATAAGAAACAATTCGGCAGTTATACTGACGCGATTATATCTGCCGGAATGGCAAAAAATATTATAAGAGAGAATGATTATGAAAAAGATACATACCGCAGTTACTCTCATAATTATCTTCTTTATGGTAGCTGCATTATATATTTGCGGGAGATATGAGAATGCTCCCGACAGAATTTTTACAGGAAAAGTAAGTGCTCCGGAAGGTGAGTGGACGATTGATGCTTCCGATGGTGTTACGAAGGCGGAGGTCACCTTCAGCCTCTCAGATAGAGGAGAGCACGAGGAATGGGTGCTGCTTCTCAGGTCCCATTGGAAAAATTATTATGTGCGTGTGGGCGATGAGACGATCTATCACAGGAACGGAAAAAGAGATGGATCGGCGGTGATGAGTTCGTGATCATCCTGAAAAACAAGACAGCCGAAGAAACGGAAGAGATCATAAGGCAAGTCAGAGCGGAGATTGAATTTGCCGATGAACAAAGTGACATTCCTATCTCTGTTGCGATGGGATATGTCTGGACGAATGCGGAAGAGAAGAATCTGCAGGAACTGATTCATTGTGCTGATGAGAAGATGTATCAGGACAAAAAGCAGATAAAAGAAAATACACCTTCTGTCTAAATGATGGTTTGGAAATGTGGTAACTGTTCAGAGCCAACCTCTGAACAGTTACAAAATGTGCAATATATGATTACGAGGTAACGTATGAAATTATTAGTAACCGGAAACATTGGATATATTACAGCAGAGTTTATTGAAGAAGCATTCCCTGAGTGTCAGATCCTTCTTCTTGGAGAGACGGAACAAAAGTCAAATCGCAGGAAGGGCTTATCGGTACACCCGATGCCGAAGACGGAGGAAGAATTCAAAGACATTTTCAAGACGTATGAATTTGAGGGAGTGATTTATTTTTCTAATTATCTTACATTCCATGGGACGATGGAGGGTGAGATTGAGACTTTACGCAAGCTATTACATTACTATAAGGGGAATCGGAATTCCAGGCTTCTGTATATTACAGGACCGGATAGTTTATATGAAGATACAACAGGAAAGACGCTGATGGTCCGCTCGGCAGAGGAGTTCTGCAGACAATACGGTGAGCTGCATCAGATTGCTGTCAAGATCCTGCGTGTGCCGTATCTTTATTCCGGTACTTATGAGGAGGATTATTTTTTCAAGCTGTTCTCAACGGTGATCAATAAGAAGCAGATTACATTTGAAGAAGCACCGGCGCAGGAAATGCATTTTCTTGCGTTGAGTGATCTTGGGGATTTATTATACAAGATTTTTGATAACTGGGGAGAGGGGAGTGCCTGTCTTCAGGTTCCGCAGGTATTTCATTTTACTTTTCAACAGTTAGGGGAGAGACTGGCACAGATGTTTCCGGCTGCAAACATTACCTATTTGTCAGATGTGCTGATCCGGGATGGGATATCTGATGACCACGTTCTGAGAAATGAATACGGTTGGTTCCCGAAGATTTCTCTTCTGGAGGATCTCACAGAAATTTATGAGGATTATTGTGAGAAAATGAACCATAAGACACGGAAGATCGATGTAGTAAAAACTTTTTTGAAAGCACATGATAAAATCGTGAAAATCGCAGAATTGCTGCTCACGTTTTTTGTTTTTGAAGCGCTGAACCGGGTGGCGGGAAACCAAGTGCAGTTTCAGATGATCGATCTGAGGCTTGTTTACATCGTGCTGTTCAGCAGTCTGTACGGCATTAATTACGGGCTTGCTGCAGCGGGGCTGGAAACACTTTCATTGCTGGCAGCATATACGAAAACAGGGATCGGCTGGACGACACTTTTCTATGAACCTTCGAACTGGATTCCGTTTATTTTCTATTTTGCAGTCGGCGCGATCTGTGGTTACACCCGACTGAAGAACAGAGATAATATTCAATTCATGAAAGAGGAAAATAAACTGATTCTGGATAAATTTCTGTTTATGAGAGAAATGTATCAGGAGACGCTTTCTGATAAACGGCAGTACAAGAAGCAGATTTTGGGAAGCCGTGACAGCTTTGGTAAGATCTTTGATATTGCGAAAAAACTGGATATCATTCTTCCGCAGGAGCTTTTTATTGAAACGCTGCATGTGATGGAATCAGTTCTTGAGAATCATACATTTGCGATTTATTCAGTTGGAAAGAATCAGAGCTATGGACGTCTTGAGATCGCATCCCAGGGAATGACAGATGTGTTGAAAAAATCCATTCGTCTGGATGATTATCTGGAAGCGAAAGAGACGATTGTGTCCGGAGAGGTGTGGGTAAACCGGAATTTCCTGGACGGCTATCCGATGTATATGAACGGGATTCACAAGGATGGAGAGCTCGTGATGCTGATTTTCATTCAGGAAGTGGGAGATGAACAGCTTTCCCTCTATTATCTGAATCTGTTCCAGATTCTCTGCGGTTTGGTAGAAACAGCACTTTTGCGCGCGCTGGAATATCAGGAGGCAATCAAGAACAGGCAGTACGTGCAGGGTACACGTATATTGAAGCCGGAGTATTTTGAAGAACGGCTGTATTCCTTCCATTCTATGAGGGAGGAGAATCGGGCATCCTATGTGCTTCTGAAACTGGAGTATTATCCGCAGATGACACTGGAAGAGGCAGACACAGCGCTGCAGGCTTCGGTCCGTGAAAATGATGTCTGGGGGATTTCTGAAAAAGGAGAGCTCTTCCTCATTCTTTCACAGACGGACAGAAGTTCCTTGCCGATCATTCTTGCAAGACTGGAAAATGATGGCTTCGTCTGTCATGAGATCGATACCGTGGAGAATGCAAATACAGGAGAAAAATTATGATTCAGACAGTGCTTGGAGTATTCCTGATTCTGTTACATATTGTCTGCTGTGTGCTGGTCTGGCTGGGGATAAAGACACATCTGCTGAAGGTGAAAAAATATCTGATGGCACTTGTGATCTTCGTCCCCTTCTGGGGAACAGTGTGCGTGCTGCTTTTGCATTTGCAAATGCTGACCAAAAGAGACAATAGGATAGAACCGGGAGTGGAAAAGCTTCGTGTAAATGAAGAGATTTATAAAAATATTTTTCAGGCAGTTTCGGATACGGACAAAAAGATCGTTCCGTTAGAGGAAGCACTTTTGATCAACGAACCGAGAGTGCGCCGTGAACTGATCATGGATGTGTTAAATGATGATCCGGAAGAATATATGGATCTTCTGAAACAGGCCCGCATGAATGAAGATGTAGAGGTTGTCCATTATGCGATCACAGCCATGGTTGAACTTTCCAAGGAATATGATTTTCGTTTGCAGAAGATGGAGAAGCTGTATGCGGCATCACCGGACGATCCGGAGATCCTGGAGCAGTACTGTGATTTTATGGAAGAGTATCTGAATCAGGGAATTCTGGAAGCCCAGATGGAGAGAGAACAGAGGGAACGTTATATCCGTCTTTTAAGACAAAAGCTGAAGGTGAAAACGACGCTCTCCACATGTATGCGTCTGTTCCAAAATCTGATGAAAACAGGAGATTATGTTCAGGCGGAAGAGATGCTGGGGCTGATGGATCAGAAATGGCATCGGAAAGAGGAGTTCTGGATTTTGAAGATCCGGTATCTGGCAGAACGAAAAAAGGGAGCGGAGTTGCAGCAGTGTTTAAGACAGATGAAAGAGGAGCAGATCTATCTGTCGTCTAAGAGTAAGGAGGCATTGGCTTTTTGGCTAGATTAAAATCATTGAGAACATTTCCATTTAAAAGTATGCTGGTGATCCTGGGGGTATTTCTGATGATAGCGGTCGTCCTTTTTGCTGAACGAAGTGGAATTCAATATACTGAAAAAAACAGAAAAGTCGCATATCTCAGTCAGGAAGAAGTGGTTACGGAACAGATGGCTGCGAAATCACTGCCGAAGACCTGTCTGGTACTTCGTAACAGTGAAGATGAGGCGAGTGTGGCTGCATGGGAGCAGTTTCAACAAATTTTTAAAGATATGAAGGTTGGAACAGATGTGGTAGACCTGCAGAGTGCATCCTCTATTCCAGATTATCATGCTTATGAAACGGTTGTTGTATTACTGAGTGATGTAAGTCCGTTGAAAGAGAATCTTATGGAACTGTGTGATTGGGTCTCAGAGGGCGGAAACGTACTTTTTGCCATGACACTTCAAAAAACGGCATACACATCGATTATCGAGCAGAAGCTCGGAATTATTTCTTCCGGATATGAGAATACTATCGTAGACAGTATTTATTTTGCACCGGACTTTATGCTTGGTGGCGGACAGGCTTATGCAATCACGGATCCGTATGACTCTGCCTGGGCAGTGCAGCTGAGTGAGAATGCGAAGGTTTATGCGCATGTCAATGAAAAAAACGGTCAGCCTGTCATTTGGGAGAACCAATATGGAAAAGGGAAGTTTGTAGTAGACAACTTTGGACTGTATGAGAAAGCGGTGCGTGGATTCTATGCGGCTTCCTACAGTCTCCTTACTGATGTGGGGGTTTATCCGGTGATCAATGGATCAGCATTTTATCTGGATGACTTTCCATCACCGGTTCCGGAGGGAGATGGTACTTATGTGAAGCGGGACTATGGAATGAGCATCAGTGATTTCTATATGAATGTGTGGTGGCCGGATATGCTGGAGCTTGCATCCGATCACAACGTTCGCTATACCGGTGTGATGATTGAAAATTACGAGGATGCGACGGATGGAACGATTAAGAAACAGAAGGATACCAGACGTTTTCAGTATTTTGGAAATATGCTGCTTCATCAAGGTGGAGAACTTGGGTATCATGGATACAATCATCAGCCGTTGAGTCTTTCAAATGTGGATTATGGTGATGTGCTTCCGTATGATACATGGAAAAATGAGGCGGCCATGAAAAAGGCTGTAAAAGAATTGATCCATTTTGGAGAGAATACATTTCCCAGTGTATCAATGTCAGTCTATGTACCGCCGTCCAATGTATTGTCAGCAGAAGGAAGGGAGATGCTCGCGAAAGATTTCCCGGAGATCCGGACGATCGCCAGTAATTATTTCACCGGTGAGTTTGCGTATGTGCAGGAATTTGAAGTTGCAAAGGATGGGATTGTAGAACAGCCGCGTATCATCTCCGGTGCAATTATCGATGATTATATGAAGATGGCGGCACTGTCGGAATTAAATATGCATTTTGTGAACAGTCATTTTATTCATCCGGATGATCTTCTGGACGAAGACCGCGGTGCGGCGCTTGGCTGGAAAAAGATGAAGGGCAACCTCGCTGATTATATGGACTGGCTGGTGGATTCGGCACCGTCCTTGAGACAACTCACCGGTTCAGAACTATCCGGTGCGATCCAGCGTTATGGAGCGGTTACATTTACAAAGACAGTGACAGAGCAGTCTATAGAATTGAAGCTTAAAAACTTCTATGATGAAGCATATTTTATGGTGAGGATCAATGAAGGAACACCGGGTGAAGTTTCGGGAGGAAAACTTACACATCTGACAGGAAATCTCTATCTGCTTCAGGCAAAGGAACCAACAGTAACTATTGAGAAATTAGAAGATTGAAATACAAAGCGGTAACACGCGACAGATAAGGAGTTAATTGTGAGAATCTGTCTCATATTGGAGGGGTGTTATCCCTACATATTTGGAGGTGTATCCACCTGGATGCACCAGTATATCAATGAAATGAAAGAGCATGAGTTTGTTCTGTGGGTGATTGGGGCAAATGCGAAGGATAAAGGGAAATTTGTCTACGAGCTTCCGAAAAATGTTGTAGAAGTTCACGAGGTCTTTCTGGATGACGCCTTGCGGCTGAAGGATTCAGGAAAAATGCTTCATTCCTTTACAGAGGAAGAGACGAACAGCCTGAAAGAGCTGATGCTGTGTAGACGCCCGAATTGGGAAATCTTGTTTCGGCTCTATCATGACCAGAAGCTGAATCCTATGTCTTTTTTAAGAAGTGAGGAATTCCTGAATATATTGACGGAGTGCTGTATAAAAGATTATCCATATACTCCGTTTGCGGATGCATTTCACACAATGCGTTCTATGCTGCTTCCGGTCCTTTATCTAATGGGAAGTGAAGTGCCCAAGGCAGATGTCTATCATGCAATCTGCACAGGGTATGGCGGACTTCTTGCCTGTCTGGGTGGATACGTTTATAAGAAAAAGGTGCTGCTGACAGAGCATGGAATATACACAAGAGAGCGTGAAGAAGAGATCATTCGTGCAAAATGGGTACAGCCGGCATTTAAAAAGCAGTGGATTTCTTTCTTCTATATGCTGTCGGATATTATTTATACGAGAGCGTTTCTAGTCTCAGCATTATTTACCAATGCCATGCATGCACAGATCCAGATGGGATGTGACAAGGAGAAATGTCGTGTCGTTGAGAACGGAATCAACTATGAAAGGCTTTCCCCTATTCCGTTGAAAGAGGAAGACGGATGGGTTGACATCGGTGCGATCGTGCGTCTGGCACCGATCAAGGATATCAAGACGATGATCTATGCGTTTTATGAGCTTTGCACGACAAGAGAACATGTGCGTCTCCACATTATGGGAGGCGTCGATGATGAGGAGTATGCGCAGGAGTGTTATGCGCTGGTCGATCAGCTTCATCTGGAAAATGTGATCTTTACAGGACGAGTGGATATCATCTCTTATATGGAGAAGCTGGATTTTACAATTTTGACGAGTATATCGGAAGGACAGCCGCTGTCTGTTTTAGAATCATTTGCTGCAAGGCGGCCTTGCGTGACTACAGATGTAGGATGCTGCAGGGAGCTTCTGAATGGTAACGAGGAGGATCGATACGGAACAGCAGGATATTGTGTTCCACCGATGTATCGAGAGGGGCTCGCGCAGGCAATGGATCAGATGTGCGCTTCCAGAGCTCGGAGACTCCGCATGGGGGAGAATGCACAGAAACGAGTGAAAGCATATTATCGAAAAGAAGAAATGATTGAAAAGTACCGGAAGATGTATCAGGAGGTGGAAGAGGCAGATGGCCGGAATCGGATTTGAGTTAAAAAAATTATTCCAGAAGCGCGGACTTGCAGCGACGGCAAAAGCGTATGGGTATGCAGGAGTGATCTGTACAGGTCCGATGCTGCTCGGTATCGTGCTGTTGGTAGGAATTGCTTTTATCTGCGATCATACCGGTGCGACGAGACATAACCGGGAACTTCTGAACTGTATGATTACTTACACACTTCTTGCTTCGTTGACCGTGACCAGTTTCTTCTCTATGGTCGTGACGAGATATATTGCGGATATGCTGTATGAAGAACGCCACGAGGCGGTGCTTTCTTCTTTCTGGGGTTCAACAGCGATCCTGCTTGTAGTCGGCGGAATCATGTATGGGATTTTTCTTCTGTTTTCAGGAATCAATCTGATCGATCAGTTTTTGTGCCTGGAGTTTTTCGGAGAATTGATCGTCACCTGGAATGCGATGAGTTATCTGACAGCGATCAAGGATTACAAAGGGATTCTTATTTCATTTATTACAGCGGTAGCGGTATCATTGTTGGTCGGATTCCTATTGATCCTGATTGGGATTCCACATGTAGAGGCGTTGATGATCGCAGTTACGATCGGTTATGGAATCATGCTGCTTTGGGATGTGACGCTGTTGTACCGTTATTTTCCGCAGAGAGAGATCAGTGCATTTTTCTTTTTACGCTGGGTGGATCAGTTCCTTCCGCTTGCGTTTACAGGCTTGTTCACGAACATCGGACTATTTGCACATCTTGTTATCATGTGGTGCGGACCGATCCGTGTACATGTTCAGGGATTGTTTTATGGAGCGCCGTATCATGATGTACCTGCAATGATCGCCTATTTGACAATCCTTATTACAACCGTTAATTTCGTTGTATCTGTGGAAGTGAATTTCTATCCGAAATACCGAAATTATTATAGTTTATTTAATGACAAGGGAGAAATCAAGGATATCCTGCAGGCGGGAAATGAGATGAGAAAGGTCTTAAACATGGAGCTGAAATATACGGCGTTAAAGCAGCTACTTACAACGGCACTGGCTATTTCGATCGGTGAGCTGCTTTTGACATATCTTCCGCTTGGATTTAATGATCTTATGGAAGGATATTTCCGTACACTCTGTGTCGGCTATGGACTCTATGCAATTGCTAACACAATGATGCTGATCTTACTTTATTTTACAGATTACAAGGGAGCATTATTTGCAACAGGAATGTTCGCCGCGTGTACGACGACATTTACCTGTGTGTCTTTATTCTTCCCACAGGTGTATTATGGATTCGGATTTTTATTGGGAAGTGCGGTGTTCTTTTTGATCTGTACACTGCGTCTTGGATATTTTATAAAAAAACTACCGTATTATATTTTGAGTGTACAGCCGATCGTGGCAGAGGATAAAACAGGTTTCTTCACACGGCTTGAATGCTTTTTGGAAGAGAAAATAGAGAGGGGAGATAAGCTTGAAAAAATATAAATTACTTGCGTTGGGATGTGCCCTTTTATTAGGAATGTCCTGTTGCCTGACAGGATGTACCACCCCGGAGAACACAGGGGATATTTCAAAGAAACAGACAGAACAACAGGAAGAGATAAAAAAGGCAGAGACACAGGATATCAACGACGTTCACCTCAGGGATAAGGATAGTTTCTATGAAAATGATGACGAGACGAGTGTTGTGACGATGTATCTCACCGTTTCCCGCGGAAATTCTTCAGAGGGAACGGATCATACCTGGAAGGAGATCAACAGTTATTCGACCTATGATTATGACAAGATGGGAGTAGACCGTTATCAGACAGCGGCGCTTCTTCAGGTTGGTGATGAGTCAGGTCCGCAGAGCGGGGAGGTTGGATATGGTGAAAATGTGCCGAATGCTACCGTGCAGATCAGAGGACAGACATCGAGCCGTAATTCGCAGAAAAACTATAAGATTGAGCTGAAGAAGAATAAGGGAACCTGGCGTGGACAGAGCACAATCAATCTGAATAAACACCAGACAGAGGGAATGCGTTTCCGTAATAAGCTGTCCTACGATCTTCTGAAAGGGATACCGCAGCTGATGTCTCTTAGAACTCAGTTCGTACATTTATATGTAAGAGATCTTACCGAGGGGGACAGCTCAGAATTCCAGGACTATGGATTGTACACACAGGTGGAACAGCTGAACAAGACAGGAATGAAGAACCATGGAATGGATTCAAAAGGACAGTTGTACAAAATTAATTCGTTTGAGTTTTTCCGCTATGAAGATGTAATAAAAAAAGAAGACGATCCGACCTATGACCAGAAAGCCTTTGAAAAGCTCCTGGAGATCAAAGGAAATTCAGATCATACGAAACTGATTCAAATGCTGACAGATCTGAATGATAATTCAAAACCGATTGCGGATATCCTGGATCAATATTTTGACAGAGAAAATCTGACGTACTGGATGGCGTATCAGATACTGACCGGAAATGTAGATACACAGAATCGTAATACATATTTATATAGTCCACAGAATTCGGATACATGGTATCTGATTGCGTGGGATAATGACGGCTCTTTCATGAGAACTGAATATAACATTCAGAATCGTTCCGATCAGGGAAGTTGGGAATGTGGAGTCAGCAATTACTGGATGAATGTTCTCTTCCAAAGATGTCTGCAGTCGGAGGCTTTCCGTGAGGAACTTGACGCGGCGATCCAGGATCTGAGATCCTATCTCAGTGTGGATCGGATCAGTAGTATGATAGAGAAATATCGTACAGTTACTCAGAAGTATTTAAATCAGATGCCGGACCAGATGTATGCACCGTTGACTGAAGCGAAGTATGAAACAATTGCATCGGCAATCCCTTCAGAGGTAGAACAAAATTATGAACTTTATAAGGAGAGCCTGGAAAAGCCAATGCCGTTTTATATTGGAAAACCGGTGATCGAGGGAAATACGTTGAAGCTTAACTGGGATGCATCCTATGATTTTGATGCAGAGACGATCACTTATACAGTTGAACTGGCAAAAGATTATAAGTTTAATGAGATTGTATTTCGTCAGGATAATATTCAAATTCCGGAAGCGGAGACTACAGTTCCGGCAGACGGCCAGTATTTTGTGCGTGTCCGTGCGACAAATGCATCAGGACAGACGCAGGATGCATTTGATTATTATGTAACAGATGATGGAAAGAATTATGGTATAAAATGTTTCTATATTACAGGCGGACAAAATGTTGAGGAAGATAATTATGAGGAATGATTTATCAAAAGAACGCTTCCGTAATGAATGGAAATATCTGATCGGTGCCAGTGAGAAAGAACTACTGGAGCTGAGAATGAAGCATTTGTTGAAAAAAGATCCAAATGCAAAGGGAAATGGTTATATGATCCGCAGTCTCTATTTTGAAGATTATTTCAACAGTGCTTATGCGGAAAAAGAATCAGGTGTCTTGATGCGAAAAAAATATAGAATCCGTATTTATGATTGTAGTGACCGTTCGATTAAGTTGGAGCGGAAGAAGAAATTCGGAAGTTATATTTATAAAGAAAGTGCTCCGCTGACAAAGGAAGAATTCTATAAGATCCTCGATGGGGATTATCAATTTTTATTAAGAAGTCCATATCCGTTGTGCAGAGAATTTTATGTGGAATGTGTCAGCAATCTCATGCGTCCACGTACGATTGTTGACTATGACCGTGTACCGTGGATCATGGATGAGGGGACAGTCAGGATTACATTTGACAGTGATGTGAGGGCAGCGGTCGGAAGTTATGACATCTTTGATCCGTCCCTTCCGACACTTCCGGTGCTTGAACCGGGGAAACTGGTTATGGAAGTGAAATTCACAGAGATGCTTCCACAGATCGTGCGTGACTTGCTTCCACCAAATGCACAGGAATTCACAGCAGTATCAAAATATGTACTCTGTTATGAAAAATCGCAGTATTTGCATGGATTTGAATATTGGAATGAAACACAGGAGAGAAAACTATTATGAGTGTACAAGATATGATTAAAAAGTCGGTGCTGGAATCCGGCGTGTTTGACAGCTTTAATGCACCGAAGATGGCAATTTCGCTGATCATTGCATTGCTTCTTGGAGCGGTGATCTATATGGTTTACAGCAAATTTTATGTAGGGGTGATCTTTTCCAGAAGCTTTGCGGTTACTTTGGTCGGCATGACACTTCTCACTTGCATGGTTACTCTGGCAATCAGTACGAATATCGTGATTTCCCTTGGTATGGTCGGTGCATTGTCTATCGTACGTTTCCGTACGGCGGTGAAGGATCCGATGGATCTGCTCTATCTTTTCTGGGCGATCACTACAGGAATCACAACCGGAGCAGGAATGTATGTGCTGGCTCTGATCGCGGCAGTAGTGATGATCGCGATGATCTTTCTGTTCTATCATAAGCAGCAGAAGGGCAGGATCTATATCGCCGTGATTCATTATCAGGGAGATGAGGCAGGTGATGAAATTATCCGCGGCTTTGGAAAAATGAAATATTTCATAAAGTCAAAGACGATGCGTGGAGAGAAGACAGAGATGGCGGTTGAAGTGTTCTGCCGCCAGAATGATCTTGATTTCACAGAGAAAATCCGGAAGATCGCGAATGTGGAAGATATTACATTGATCCAATATAATGGGGAGTATCACGGATAAAATAAGATTTAGAGAGGGCGTGGACATTTAATGTTCATGCTTTTTCTTTTTGATATTTTTTAATTATTTACATCTCCGATCGATATTGTATAATAAAAAATATAGAAAAATATTAAAACATAGTTGACAGATGGGTTTTATAAGTATATAATACAAA
>OFSC01001212.1_pt1 | contig 17462 bp, 17 predicted proteins | sample 1543201 | NCBI WGS metagenome assembly OFSC01 (sample SAMN04209228, study PRJEB22552) | human gut metagenome | biome: gut; material: feces | host: Homo sapiens | place: USA: Oklahoma
TTGTTATACATCGAAAGGACGTCAGGAAAGTGTTGCTGAACATAGTTGGATGATGACTCTCATGGCATTTTTTATGAAAAATGAATTTCCAGATGCCGATATAAATAAAATTATCCAAATGTGTATTATACATGATCTAGGGGAATGTTTTACGGGTGATATTCCTACATTTAGAAAAACAAAAGAACATGAAGATACAGAAGAACATCTGCTGAATGCCTGGATAGATACATTGCCGGAAGCAACTAAAAAGGAAATGAAAGACTTGTATAAGGAAATGGCAGAAAAGCAGACAATCGAAGCCAAAATCTATAAAGCAATTGATAGCCTGGAGGCGTTGATCCAACATAATTTTTCTGATATTTCGACATGGTCTGAAAATGAGTTTGAATTAAATTTAACCTATGCGGATGACAGAGTGGGCTTTTCCAAATACTTGTCTGATTTGAGAGAAGAAATTAGAAAAGATACTATGAAGAAGATTTCCAAGTGTTGATATTTTAAATTAGAATCTGATGAGGTAAAAATAAATGAAGAAAAAATAAAAATCATAGTTGTGTTGGTAATTGGATTTGTAGTCGCAATAATATTGATAAGTGTCGCAATTTATTTTGGGGACATTAATGTATATAGCACAAGTGTAGATACATTGCCTGTTAAAATATTTGGAATACCTATTTATGAACTGACAAAATCAGGAACGAAGTACATTGGCAAAACAATAGAAATTTATATGGGAGTAGTGTGTGGTATTTGTATGTTTTTTAGCGCTATTGCTGAAGAACTTATCAGTAGAGTAAAGCATAAATAAATTCCAGTAATATGGAGAGATGAATTTAAATTTGTGAAATCGAGGATATGATATGGGCGGACGAATGATAGGATTTATAGTATGGTCAATCGTTGGTTGTATTCTGATTGGCATAGGAGTATGTGCTTATTTTTCAAAAAAGGCGGTTGCTTTTTGGGCGAACATGAAGGCTTTTCCAGTGAGAGATATAAAGGGATATAATCATGCACTGGGTAAATTGTTTATTTTCTATGGAATGCTTTTTGTTGTGTTAGGAATACCTTTATTAAGTGCTCAAAATACTCCATATATTTTGCTGTCAGTATTTGGTGTAATGATTGAAACGATAGTATTTATGGTAATTTATAGCTTGTTTATCGAGAAGAAATATAAAAAGCAGTAGGACAAGGAAGTGATATGCCATGAAAAAAATTTTGAAAATATTGTTTATTCTTATTGGAATCGTTTTTCTGATTTTTGTAGTTCTGATAGGTATTGGATTGTTTGTTGATTTTGAATATGATGACCACATTGAAAATGGTCGTTATACTTATATTCCAGAGGAGGAAAATAAAGATAATGAGTATGTAGCATTTACGATGAGTGATTATGATAAAAATGATTCAGAGCTTACCTATTACGACTCTATCGAAAAAGCTATTTTACATTCTCCTCTCAAAGCAGAAAATGAGGAACTTTCTGTTCCGGATGATTTTCTTAATCATGTGGATGAAACTTTTCATATATGGAATGGTGAGCAGTATGATACGATTTTTTATCGGGCAGGAACAAACGATAATCCGGTGCAGGGATTCGTATTCGCACGCTTAAAAAAGCAAATACAAAATAGAAATACACGCTATGCGTTTATCACTTCCACACAAGTTACTGCGAAGCCGGACAGTAGATATAGCTCAGATTTTCATAAGTTTCTTCATTCTATTTTAACATTGAGTGATTTTCAACAAGACTTAAATCCAAACTATCCGGATACTCGTTTTGTGTTTGGATATGCGCATGAAAAAGAAATCTATACATTAGAAATCGAAGGACAAAAGCCGGACGGTGTCATTGAAATTGATGAATATGGCAGAGTGACCTATATGTGGTATTACAATGATCTAAAAAGCGATAAGAGAGGCGACTGCCTGAGTTATTCCATAAATGTACCTGAGTAAAATGCCGGTTTACCGGTATTGGTAAGAAAAAGGAAAGGATATCCAGTATGAAAAAAGAGCAAAAACAGATTTTATATATTTTCACATTTTTGATTTTAGGGTGCGTGATCGGCTATTTTGTGGCAGTTACGCAGATGAAACAAGTCAGTGATCCCGAATATATTGCATTTTGGGCAAGTCAAGACATGCCGGTTCTGGAACCGATCGGATTTCCTCGGAGCATCATTTCGTTTGGAATGCTTTTTTCCGGGATACCTGCGGGACTGATATTTTTCTCCCATATCGCTAAAAAGTGGCTGACTTCAGCTGCTCCTAAAATTATTATTGGGTTTCTTACCTGGCCTATTTATACACTTGCCGGGGCAGTCGGGGCAATTCCACTCGTTGTTTATTTGATTTATCGGTTATGGAAAGGGCGGATATTACGTCAAAAATGCAAATTGCATGGTTAGGATTTCTAGTGGTTGGAGGGGGAGGAGTACTTTTCATTTTCTCTGGAGTGATGATAACTATCGTAACAAAGAAACAAATGAAGCAGTGTACGAAAAAGATAGAAGGCGCTGTTGTGCAATATCAGTTTCCGGGTGGCGGAAGTATGAATCCGATTGTGGAATATGTTGTGGATGGAAATCGTTACATAGCGAAGAAAAAATTTCGTGGGATATTGACAAAGCGGATATCTGGACTATCCGTACATGTAGCATCAGGCGTCTATGAAGATGAAAAAGGCTGGCTGCATATAAAAACGGGAGCGATTGCAAACTTGCGTGAATTAGCAGAACAGCTGTGGCCTATTGGCAGCAAGATGTCCGTTTACTATAATCCCAACAATCCTAAAAGATGTTATGTTGACAGACCTGTTCTGGGAAGCACGATATCTGCTGTATTTATCGTAACGGGTCTGATCATACTGGTTTTAAGTGTGTTACTATTTGTGCTGATCCAATTATAAATTTGAAGAGATATCATGCTATTAAATAGATTAGAATTTAAAAAGATGATAAAAATAGGAAATCAGGATTTGAAGGAGAAATTAAGATGTAAGGAAAGAATTGTTGCAGGCATTGGCTGTAGTAGAGAGAGTGAAAGATACGACCAGACATTGTTATACATCGAAAGGACGTCAGGAAAGTGTTGCTGAACATAGTTGGATGATGGATTTTTTAACCTAGTATAGTGATTCGAATGATGTAAAGATTTAAAGTTTTTGAGGAAAACAACGTGAAATATTTTATAAAAGATAAAGATAGAAAAGGTACATGCTATTATGAATTCTATAAAGGAAAATGGGACGGGGAATCTTTTTGGAAAACAGATTCTATATTGTTACATGATGATATAGTTTTTCAAAACGAAGAGTTTATTGATGCCATATTAAAGGTGGTTCCTTCCTATAATCCATTTGGTGAAACAGAAATATCAAATGTAGAGTGGAAGGCAATTGGACAATTTATAGAATTAAAAAACACTACTGTTCGAGAAATCTATTTTGAAGCGGATGAATGGCTTCAAGAAGTATTTAAAGAATATGACTGTTTTACAATATTAGGAATATGATTAGAGTAAGAAAAATTTTGAATTTCACGGAGGTTTTATATAATGGAATATATTAAGGTTACGAACGAAAATATTGAAAAAGAGCATATATGTTGTGCCATTTCTAATAACAATGATATTCAAGTATCTTCAAAAAAAGCATGGTTGTCAGAACGGTTTGAAGATGGTTTAGTCTTTCTCAAAAGTGCAGAAAGAGGAAAGTGTTTTATTGAATATATCCCTGCTGAAAATGCATGGAATCCGATTTCAGCAGATGGATATATGTATATTGATTGTTTGTGGGTTGCGGGTTCGTTTAAAGGGCATGGTTATTCATCAGATTTATTAAATGCTTGTATGGAGGACAGTAAAAACAAAGGGAAAAAAGGATTGTGTATTTTAGCAACGGCAAAGAAGAAACCATTTTTAGCTGACCCTAAATTTCTGAAGTATAAAGGATTTCGAGTTTGTGATGAAGCTGATAATGGTATTCAATTATGGTATTTACCGTTTGTAGAAAATGCCATATTGCCACAATTCAAAGAATGTGCGAAACATCCTCATACTGATGAAATGGGGTATGTTTTGTATTATACAAGTCAATGTCCGTTTAATGCGAAGTATGTTCCTGCAATTGAGGGGATTGCAAAAGAAAAAGCAATACAATTCAAAGCAATTCACTTGCAGAGTAAAGAGGAAGCACAAAATGCTCCGACGCCAATCACAACATATGCATTATTTTTAGATGGAAACTATATTACGAATGAACAGATGAATGATAAGCGTTTTTTGAAATTGTTGGAGAAGTAAAATCCTAGTTTAGAAAGGTGATAATGAAATAGGAAAATTTGAAGTTGGAGGTTTAACAGTGGCATCAAGTAAAGAATATTTAGAATTTGTTTTGGGGCAGTTATCTGATCTGGAAGAAATTACTTATCGATCTATGATGGGAGAATTTATTATTTACTATCATGGCAAGATTGTAGGTGGTATCTATGATGATAGATTACTTGTAAAACCAGTGAAATCAGCAATTAGTTATATGCCAACAGCTTCATATGAATTGCCTTATGATGGAGCGAAAGAGATGCTGTTGGTCGAAGAAGTTGACAGTAAGGAGTTTTTAACAGGTCTGTTTCACGTTATGTATGATGAATTACCAGCACCGAAGCCGAAAAAGAAAAGATAAATTATTTTCGGCTATAGAAAACAGAAGTGAAATGAGCAGGCAGATAAAGCAGAAGTTGGAGGACAGTGTTATGAGAAAAGTAAATTTATTTATCGCAATGAGTCTGGATGGGTACATTGCCGACAGCGAAGGCGGTGTAGACTGGTTGGGTGGACAAGGAGAAGAAAGTGAGGATGTTGATGTCTACTCTGCATTCATAAAAGATATTGATACCGTTCTGATGGGATGGAAGACGTATCATCAAATTGTCACGGAGCTTTCTCCGGAAGAATGGATTTATCATAATTTGAAAACCTATGTGTTCACACACAAAGAACATAAATCTACAAAAAATGTTCAATTTATCAACAGAGATCCAGCCGATCTGATCACTAGCTTAAGGGAGAAAGACGGAAAAGATATCTGGATCTGTGGAGGTGCAAATCTCATTCAGCAAATGGTAAAGGAAGATCTGATTGATTGTTACTATATTACAATCATTCCGACAATCCTTGGTTCTGGCATCCGGCTTTTTGACAACCTTGCAGGCAAAGAATTAGAACTAAAGCTGATAAAAACACAAACATATAACGGGATGACAGATTTAGTTTATGTGCGAAGATAAATGGAAAGTGAGGAGAAAAATGAGGGAATACACTTATATTACCTTGAGACAGAAACCTCAATTGAAGGAGCAGGCGGCAATATGGTTTCATGATAAATGGGGGGTACCAAAAGAAGCATATTTGGAATGTATGGAAGCTTATCTTTGTCATGAGACAGAATATGGCTGGTATTTGTGCCTGGATGGGGACAATATTGTGGGAGGTCTTGGGGTCATTGTAAATGATTTTCATAATAGAAAAGATCTTACACCGAATGTATGTGCAGTATATACCGAAAAAGAATATCGAGGGCAAGGAATCGCAGGACATTTACTGCATACAGTTGTAGCAGATATGAAGAGGAAAGGGATCACACCACTCTATCTGATTACGGATCTTACAGATTTTTATGAAAAATATGGATGGGAACTTTTCTGTATGGTTCAGGGCGAAGAAGATCCTGAACAGATCAGAATGTATATTCACAGATGAAGAGGCAGGGAATCGAAAGGTTTCCTGCTTCTTAAATTTGTGCCCCCCTTTTTGGTCACGGCATGAATTTGTCTGTTTCCTACATAGAAAAATAATGACGTCAGAAAATGAAACTGTTATAATAAAGATAGACTTTATTTCTGTCAAACGGTGAGAGAAATTTCGTATATAGAAGAGGAAACACAGTGAGACAGTGTACAAATGAGAAGGAGGGGGATTATGGGTACGGGATTGCAGATGATCGTGGGAATGCTTGCAGCGCTAGTGAGCGTATGTTTGTTGATAGTAGTTCACAGGAAGCAGAGGCTGGTGTGGAGTGCTGTTTTTGTTCTGCTTGGAATTACGACAGTGCTTGCCGGGATATTTATTTTCACGGGTAGTGAACGGAAAGAGGATGAGAAAACAGCATCGGCAGAGCAATTGGAGGATGTCTATATTGGACTTGCTTATGGATTTATGGAAGAAGAGGCATATGAGGAGGCAGAAATTTTTCTGGAGAATTATCTCTCTTCGGGGGTATATGATGATGCCTATCTGCTTGCGCGGGCAAGGCTTTATGGGTTGCAGGAAAACTATGACGGTGCGGAAGGCTTGTACCGGATGCTGATTGACAGAAAGTCAAAGGCAGCTGGAAGAAATGAGCTGAAAGAAGAGCTGGAAGTGATAGAGAGGGCGAAGAAGGAAGCGGATGAGGATGCGAGAGAGGATGCAAAATCGCTTTTGAAGGAAGCGGCATCTTCCTGTACAGAAAAGCAGACAGGGACAGAGGATGCAGTTTCCTATTATCTTGCAGTACAGAAAGAACATGATGGGGAAGAGGAAGAAAAGAAAGCAGACATCCCGGATGGAGAGATATGGAAACTCCGGGAGATGAAGCTTGCCAAAATGCAAGGACAGATCCAAGAGGAAGATTATGAGGAGATTGCGCAGGAGATGAATGCCTGGGAGGACAGTAGTCAGCTGCTTGTATTTTCTGAATTGTATCGTCAGGGACTGATCAGCACATCCATGCTCCGTAAAAATGAAGAATTGCAGGCAAAGACAGAGCAGGCCAAGCAGGCGCTTTCCTGGGTAAATAAGCAGAAAAAGGGATACAGGTATACCGGGGAAGACAAGAAACTGATCGATCAGACGCTGAAGCAGTTAGAGAAAGCATCGGATGACAGTGAAGATGCATATGATTTCTGGATGCGTGACAGACTTTTAGAGGCGGCGGGGAAGGAAGAAGAGAAAGAAACGTCAAAGCTTTATATGCAGGCATCAAGGCTTGCCTACGAGAGCGGAGATCAGACAAGTGCGAATTCCTGTCTGGATAAAGCGCTCGATACTGTGGCAAGGAGTGAGGATGCTGCTTATCGTGGTCCGGCAGGAGAACTGAATCGGATTTTATCGGAGAAAGAAGATAAAGAACAGCTGAAAGAAATTGATACTTATGCGAAACTTACCGTTGATCATATCGTTCCGATTGTAGATCATTCTCAGGATACAGACGGACAGAAGGAAGAAACTTTTCAGGAAAATAAAGAAGAGAGGCAGGAAGATTTCACGCAGTATGTCACAGATACTGTGAATCAGAAGGCGGCATCTGTAAGTATTTCGGGAATTGATACCAAGGAGTTTGAAACTGTTCGGGCAGTAGTTTCTTTGGAGGAGGGGATTGCAGACACCGAAGAGAAGTTCCGGGGAAATGTGGAAATCCTTGATTGCGGGGTAGAAATTCCTGATTATAAAGTGAAGAAGCTGGAATATGACACAGTAAATATTGCGCTTTGCTGCGATAATTCCGGCAGCATGGAAGGAGAGAAGATTGAGAATCTGAAGAAGGCAGTTTCTACATTTGTAGGGAAGCTTGCGGATGAGGTCAATATCGGGATTGTTCCATTTGGAAGCGGTGTGTTAGAAGGGGTCTGTGAGCCGGGAAGCAGCAGGGAGAAATTGGAGCAGTCTGTGGAGTCTTTCCGTTCTGACAGCGGAACCAATATATACAGTGGAGTCGAATATACACTTTCGATGCTGGCAAAAGAAAAAGATGCCTTGAATATCGCGGTGATCATGTCGGATGGACAGGATAGTATCCCTTCAGAGGAGCAACTTCAGAAGATCACTTCCGCCTGTGAGAACGGAAATATTTTGTTGTATTCGATGGGGCTTGGTGCGGATGTAGAGTCGGAAGTGCTAAGTACTTATTCCGATGCAGGAAACGGAGCATATGTATTTGTATCGGATTCCAATTCGCTCTATTCTTTCTATCAGTATATTTATCAGATCAGTAAGAACCGTTATGAGATTGAATATCAGGCAGTCGACACGATGACACAGAGCCGGACACTCCGAGTGGAACATAAAGGACACAGGAAGATTTATGATGAGAGATCGTATTATCTGTATGAGAATGATCTGACAGAGGAAGATCTGGGACCAGAGAGTGATCTGCAGATTCAGGATATGATATTTTATGGGTTAGATACGAAGCTTCTTTATGAGTCTCCTGCTCCCCAGAAGGTGAGACTGACGGGAAAGGATTTAAAGAAAGAAAATAAGATTTCGGTATCTCTTCACGGGGCAATGGAATATGAGTTGGAATGCAAATATGAAAGTGACACAAGCTGGGAAATAACGATTCCGGCGAGAGCAGCATGTGGAGTGTATGACGTTTATGTGACGGCAAATGGAGAGCGAAGAGTATTCCCGTCTGGGCTTGTGATCACTTCAGGAGATCTGAATACGGTTCGTTATGGAAATTATATATTTACTTCTACCGGGAAAGAGGTCTGCGGAGACACGACAAAACTGACCGGATATATCCGGATGAATGGATGGCTTGGATTCCAGGACAGTGTGCAACTGGAAGGAGATTTGAAGAAAGATCCAGAAGTACTTATGCGCTGTCGGAGATCTTATGTACAGTATGATAGAAATACTGCAAAAGGATATGCAAAGCATCTTGCAGAGTATGGAATGTATGCTTCCCTTCCGGGATTTTCGGAAATAACACTGTACAATGATCCGCTGACAGATGCTTCCTCGGATAAGTATCCAGTGAAACCGGCGGTCTCAAATGGAGCATTCATTCTGCAGGATTTTTCAAGGATTGATTATGCGAAGATCGCATTGTATCCAAATCAGGCAGTCGTTGAGTTTGACAGTGTACAGACCGAGCTTCCATTTCAGGATGCTGTTTTAAAGACAGCAGAATCTGAAAGTCCGTTTGCATTTAAGTTTGATCATGCAGAACAGATTATCATGAACGATAAGCAGATCGGCTGTGAGATTTCACTGAGTCTTGGGGAGGAAGATGAGAAAAATTATCATGCGCTCTTTGGAAATATGCCAATCTACTGTAACCTTGGTACAGCGGAACTAAATCTGAATACATTAAGTGGGGATGTCTCTGCGAAAGTACTTGTCAATGTTGCAATGTTATGTGATGGCATGGGACTGGAACTGCAGTGGAAAGAATGGAAACTGGATGGCGTGGAACTGTATGCAGACTACCCGGTCAATACGACAATTTCGGGAGTCCCGGTAACCTTTTCAGATTTTTCACTTGGTGTGGAGGAAATCAGTTCGATTGACAAACTGGATATGAGAGAACTTCTGAAACTGAAATACAAAGGAGGATTTGAGGTGGCGGTGGCAAAGGTTTCTGAATTTAAGCCAGGGTTGGAAGAATGGGTCGGCGATGTAAGCCTTGCCTCTCTTGATCAGGTATCTTTGGAATTCCAGTTGAGCAGAAAGTATATTTCGGTGGCAGCAACTGCAAAACTTCTGGAAGCAGTTCAGATCGGAGACTGTACACTGGAGCTTGGAGAAGGAATTTCTTATACAAATATGTTGCTTGGTATGCAGGGAGAAACCGTCAATGGCTTCCGGGGAGAAGTCGGTGTTGGAATCAAGATGGAGAAAGATAATTGTATGTTTAATGTCCGGGGAGCTGCGGAGCTTGCACTTACAAATAAAGTGTGTGGAATTGGGGCTTCCGGGGAGTTGGAGGCAAATGTATCCTGGTGGGTTTTGGCTGTGCAGACGCAGGCAAAAGGACAGGGATTTATCGGAGTCTATGAGCAGCATAACGGAGTGTGGGCATTCGGGCTGCATGGACAGACGAGTGATCCGGGAGATAAAGGCATTCATCTTGTGTGGGCATCGGAAAATCCAGAACTTTCGAGCAAGACACTGAGTTAAGAAAAGGATATGAAAGAGGGAGCATGTATGGGAAAAAGGAAGAAAATAGAAAAACAACTTGCAGTGTATAAGAAAATGCAAAAAGGCTTTCTGCATATTCTGTTGATTGTTCTTGTCTGCTTTGGGATGGTACAGATGGGAGAACTCCAAGAAGTACAGGCGGCAAGATCGGATCTGATGACTCTGGAAGGAGAGAAAGATGTTGTTGTAATCCTCACTTATGATAAGGAGGCGCCGGAAGTTTCTATCACGGATCCTTCCGGGAAGGTGTATGCAAAAGAGAGTGATTTTGCGGCGGTACAAAAAGGGCAGGGGGCAGTTTATTATTATCTGCGAAATGCACCGGGAGGCACTTGGTACATAGATTACGATAAAAAGTCAAATAACAAACTGGAAGTCCATGTCATGCCGTGGTATCAGGAAGTGGAGATACGATCTTTTGTGATGGAAGCGCCCAAAGAAGAGCGGATTCGAATTCAGGCAGAGGTGGCTGCAGAGGAAAATATCGGATATACATATTATATTTATGCAGTGACGATGAACGGGGAGATGGTTGACGGGAAGAAAGAACTGAAAAGTGGTAGCGGTATAGCAAACCAGAAACTGGAAACAGAGGTAGATATTTCTTCGCTGCCCGATGGAGAAAATTATCGGTTGCAGATAGATGCAGTGGTCACAGATACTGATGAGACGGAACTCACCACATCGACAGTTACTGGAGAAGGCTTTTCTGTGAAAGGACATACAAAAGCAGGTGACGGGGCAAAACTTCGCACCGTACTGGACTATACAGACAGTGCACTGGAGATCGACTGGAGCAATGCGGAGGAATCCTGTGACCAGTGGGTGATCGGTGTGTTTCAGGGGAAAGATACAAAGGAACCTGTTTATGCAGAACAGCTTGATAGGGATAGCAAAGCGACGACTGTCAGCATTGATCTAGATGGAGAGGATCTGAAAGTAGAATTGTCCGCTATGAGCAATGGAAAAATCGTGGCCCAATATGATAGGATGATCTCATTAAATCCAGGGGTGACAGTTACGATTGAAACACCGGAGCAGACCGGATCGACAACGGCAGAAGTTTCGTATGATGTTGGCGATAAGAAGGTGCAGGCAGAAATAGCAGTAGGAGAAAAGTCACAGAAGGTTCAGTGGGAAAAGAACGGAACAGCTGCATTTGAAATTGCAGATATGGAAACGCAGGAAATCTGTGTTGTCTATGGATGGGAAACCGGAAGTTTTTACCGGGTATCCAGACGGATCAGCACAGATGTTGTACCGCCAATGCTGGAGCTTTACGGAGTGGACGAGAATATCCGAGTAAAAGAAAAGATGCTTCCGCTTTCTGGGAAAACAGATTCGGATGCTACTTTGAAAATAAATGGCAAAGAGCAAAAAATTGGGAAAGATGGGACATTTCAGATTTCCCTCAAACTAAAAAAAGGAGAAAATGCGATCACACTGACCGCAGCAGATCCGCTTGGGAATCAGACATCCAGAACAATTCTTGTACAATATCAGAAGGAAGGTACAAAAGGGGAAAAAGCACCGCTTCCGGGAGACTTCTGGATTTTGGGAGGAACATTTGTTACCACGTTTCTGTGTGCATTGCTCATGGGGATATTTGGAATCGTTTCTGGCAGAAAAGGGGGAAATATAAGAAAAATCTTTGCAGTGGCAAAAGGCTTTTGTGTCTGTGGAATATTGGGAGGGATGGCTGGCAGCAGCTGGTATCTGTACCGTTACTGGAAACTGACAGAGAAGATTTCAGGGAAAAATCTGACCGGAGTATTAAAGGCGGCTCCGGTATCTGATTTGACAAAGGTATTGGAACAAAGGCAGGAGTGTCTCAGGCTTTTATGGATTCCGGCAATGGCAGCGGCAGTCTTTTTGCTTTTGTTCGTCCTTCTTATCATTGGAGGAAGGGCAGCCCGAAAGGCACAGGAAACTCATAGAGAAAAAGCAGAACGAAAGAAAGCACAGAGAGAAGAACAGAAGAAGAAAAAGAAAGAAGAAAAAGAACGATATTGTCCGTATTGCGGGGCGAAAAATTCCGCTACGAGTAAATATTGCGGAAAATGCGGAAAACTGATGGAATAAAGAATACAAGGAGGAAAAAGAAATGCAGCAAAAAATTCATTTTGAATGTGATTACACGGAGGGAGCGCATCCGAAAATTTTGAAACGTTTTATGGAGACGAATATGGAACAGACAGTCGGATATGGAGAAGATCCTTATTGTCAGAAAGCGGCAGAACTGATCCGCGGACTTTGCAAAAAAGGGGAGGCGGCAGTCCATTTTCTTGTAGGGGGAACGCAGGCAAATCTGACAGTGATTTCAGCGCTCCTTCGCCCGCATCAGGCGGCAGTGTGCGTGGAAACCGGACATATTAATGTCCATGAGACAGGAGCAATCGAGGCGGTTGGGCATAAGGTGATATCCGTGCCGGGAAAAAACGGAAAACTGACGGCAGAAGATGTGGAGCGGGTATATCGATTACACTGGGAGGATGCCACGCACGAACATATGCCACAGCCAAAACTTGTCTATATTTCTAATCCGACAGAGATTGGAACAATTTATACAAAAGCGGAACTGGAAGCGCTGCGAGCGGTATGTGATCGATGCGGGCTGTATCTGTTTTTGGATGGAGCAAGGCTGGGATATGGTCTGGCAGCGGAGGATAATGATCTGGATCTGGAAAGCATTGCGGCAAACTGTGATGTGTTTTATATCGGAGGGACGAAAATGGGAGCACTCTTCGGAGAGGCCGTTGTGATCTGTAATCCAAAACTGCAGGAAGACTTCCGCTATCTGATCAAACAAAAAGGCGGTATGCTGGCGAAAGGGCGGCTGCTTGGAATCCAATTTTTGGAGCTTCTTCAAGATGGTTTGTATTTTGATTTGGGCGAACATGCGGTGAAACTTGCACAAAAACTTAGAGAAGGTTTACTGAACGCAGGTTACAAAATGCAGGACAGTACGACAAACCAGCAGTTTGTGATCGTTTCGGATGAGGAATTGAAAAAAATAGAAGAGAAATATTGTGTATCTTATATTGAACGGATCGGAGAAGATCAAAATGTGATACGAATCTGTACAAGCTGGGCAACAACGGAAGAAAACGTAGAACAGTTTCTCTGTGATGCAGAGCAGATAAAGAAAGCGCTTTAAACCAACTCCATAGGAAGCCTGTTCCTTTCTATGCTTCGTTAAAAAAATAATCTCCCATAGAAATCACGGGTGTTTGCCAGATCGTGTCTGGCAAACATCGGATGTATGGGAGATTCTTCTAATTACGGAATGTCAGTGAAGTGTCTGTCATGGAATCGATGATTGCCAGCGATTCTAAGTGAACACCCTGAGAGCGGATCAGATCGCCGCCATTTTGCATTCCTTTCTCAATGACAACTCCTGCACCTTCGATCGTAGCGCCGGAACCTTTTACAAGATCGATCAGCCCTAACATTGCACAGCCATTTGCAAGGAAATCGTCGATGATCAAAACGTGGTCGTCCTCATTTAAAAATTTCTTGGAGAGGATGACATCGTAAGTACGTTTGTGCGTGAAGGATTCTACTTTTGTGTGGTAGACTTCCCCGTCGATATTGATGCTCTGTGTTTTCTTTGCAAAGACAACAGGAACACCAAAATATTGTGCGACGATGCAGGCAATCCCGATCCCGGAAGCCTCGATCGTGAGAATCTTCGTGATCTTATCGCTTGGAAATCTTCTTCGGAATTCCTTTCCAATCTCATTGATCAGATCGATATCCATCTGATGATTTAAAAAACTGTCTACTTTTAATACATTTCCCGGTTTGACAACACCGTCTTTTAAGATTCTTTCTTTTAAAAGCTGCATGGTATAGTTTCCCTTCTCTTCGGTGATTTTTTGATTTATAAATCATCATACCGCAAGGGACGAGGATTTTCAACAAAAAATAACTGGAAAACAAAAGAAATTACAAATTGTGATATGAAGTAGAATGTGATAAAATAAATCTGTATGTAATAAAATGACGAAACAGCAAGGGAAATGCTGGAAGGAGGATTTTTTTGATAACGATAAACAGTTATGTAAAGCCGGAGAGTCTGGAAGAAGCATACGAGCTGAATCAGAAACGTGCGAACAGAATTCTTGGAGGAATGATGTGGATGCGGCTCGGGAGCGGACGGGTACAGACTGCGATCGATCTGTCCGGCATGGGATTAAATCAGATAGAAGAATCAGAAGAGGAATTTAAAATCGGGTGTATGTGCACTCTGAGACAGCTGGAACTGCATAAAGGGATTAACCAATATACAGATGGGGCAGTAAGAGAGTGTGTAAGACATATTGTAGGCGTACAGTTCCGTAATCAGGCGACAGTCGGGGGAAGTATTTTTGGAAGATTTGGATTTTCCGATGTTCTGACATGTTTTCTGGCGATGGACTGCTATGTAGAATTGTATAAGGGTGGAATTGTACCGCTCAGAGAGTTTGTCTGTCAGAAGAGAGATCGTGATATTCTTGTGAATGTGATTATTCGAAAAGATGTAAGAAAGATCCGCTATGTTTCTTCCAGAAGAACGAAGACGGATTTCCCGGTAATTGCCTGTGGTGTGGCAAAAGCAGGAGAGGAATGGCAGGTATCGGTTGGAGCCAGACCGATGAAGGCAGTTCTTGTGACAGAGAAAGCTGATGAGAGAAATGCGGCTGAAATTGCAGAAAAGCTGACAGAGCAGGTTACATTTGGCAGCAACATGCGCGGAAGCAGTGAATACCGGAAAGCACTTGCAAAGGTTCTGATCCGCAGACAGATAGAAGCATTGATGGAGGAGTGTTAGAGATGGAAGTAAAGTTTATATTAAATGGGAAACAGACTACTGCCGACATCCAGGAAGATACCGTTCTACTTGATCTGCTTCGGGCAAAGGGCTGTTATAGCGTAAAATGCGGATGTGAGACGACAAACTGTGGTCTTTGTACGGTCTGGATTGATGGAACACCTTCTCTTTCCTGCTCTGTACTTGCGGCAAGAGTGGAAGGAAAAGAGGTAACAACACTGGAAGGTCTTCAGGAAGAAGCGGCAGAATTCGGTGCATTTTTGGCAGCAGAGGGGGCAGAGCAGTGTGGATACTGTTCGCCTGGATTTATTATGAATGTACTTGCGATGGTGCGAGAGTTAGAAGATCCGACGTTGGAAGAAGTAAAGGAATATCTGGCGGGAAATCTGTGCAGATGTACCGGGTATATGGGACAACTCCGCGCGATCAAGAAATATTTAGAGATGAAAAGGAGGACGAAGTAGTGAGTTTTGTAAATACAGCAGTGCCAAAGGTAGATGCTCCGGCACTTGTGACCGGAAAGCCAGTGTACACAGATGATATCGCACCGAAAGACTGTCTGGTCGTAAAGATTCTGCGAAGTCCTCATGCACATGCGCTGATCGAGGAGATTCAGACGGAAAATGCAAAAAAAGTTCCGGGGGTGGAATGTATCCTTACTTACAAGGATGTTCCGGATAAGCGTTTTACAATGGCAGGGCAGACATACCCGGAGCCAAGTCCATATGACAGACTGATCTTAGATCAGAGAGTACGGTTTGTCGGCGATGCGGTGGCAATCGTCGCTGCGGAGACGAAGGAAGCGGCAGAACGTGCGATGAAACTCATCAAAGTCAAATATGAGGTGTTAGAGCCGGTACTTGATTTTCATCAGGCAAAAGACAATGCGGTTTTGATCCACCCGGAGGAAAACTGGAAGAGTCTTTGTCCGGTTGGTGCAGATAATAAGAGAAATCTCTGTGCCTGCGGAAAAGAGGAGCATGGAGATATCAATGCAGTTCTCGATGCATGTGACTATGTAGTGGAAGGAACTTATCATACAAAAGCAAACCAGCAGGCAATGATGGAGACATTCCGCACATATACTTATATGGATACTTATGGAAGATTAAACGTTGTCTCCTCAACACAGATTACGTTCCATGTCAGAAGAATTCTTGCCAATGCACTGGATATTCCAAAATCAAAGATCCGTGTCATCAAGCCACGTATTGGAGGAGGCTTTGGAGCAAAGCAGACAGTTGTGACAGAAGTTTATCCTGCAATCGTGACGATGAAGACCGGAAAGCCGGCAAAACTTGTCTATACGAGAGAGGAATCCCAAATTGCTTCTACGCCGCGTCATGAAATGGAAGTGAAGGTTCGTGTTGGAGCAGACAAAGATGGTATCATCAAAGGAATTGATGTCTATACACTTTCCAACACTGGAGCATTCGGTGAGCATGGACCGACAACCGTAGGGCTGTCAGGACATAAATCCATTCCACTTTATGGAAAGACAGAAGCATTCCGGTTTGCTTACGATGTTGTTTACACAAATGTGATGTCTGCCGGGGCATATCGTGGATATGGTGCCACACAAGGATTGTTTGCAGTAGAGTCGGCAGTCAATGAACTGGCAGAGAAGATGGGGATCGATCCGGTTGCCCTCCGCGAGAAAAATATCGTGACAGAAGGTCAGGTGATGCCTGCGTACTATGGAGAAACAGTAAATAGCTGTGCGCTTGATCGTTGCCTGGAAAAAGCAAAAGAAATGATGCATTGGGATGAAAAATTCCCGGCAAGAGATCTCGGCAATGGGAAAGTCCGCGGAGTCGGTGTTGCGATGGCGATGCAGGGATCCTCAATCTCCAACGTGGATAATGCTTCTGTGGCAATCAAAGTCAACGATGATGGGTTCTACAGCTTGATGATTGGTGCTTCCGATATGGGAACAGGATGCGATACAATCCTTGCACAGATGGCGGCAGACTGCTTGGACTGTGAAATGGAAAATATTATCGTATCGGGAGTAGATACCGATGTATCTCCTTATGATTCCGGATCTTATGCATCCAGTACGACATATCTTACAGGAATCGCTGTGATGAAGACTTGTGAGACTTTAAAAGAAAAAATTCTGGCAAAAGGAGCGCAGTATCTGGAATGCAGCCGCGAAGAAGTCGATTTTGACGGAAAGAAGGTATTCTGCTTAAAGGATGGAAGAGAAATTTCTCTGATGGAGATTGGAAACCGCATTATGTGTAACAATGAGGATGCACTGTTTGCTTCTGAATCCTATTCTTCTCCAGTATCTCCGCCGCCGTTTATGGTCGGCATGGCAGAAGTGGATGTGGATCAGGAGACGGGAGAAATTGAGCTGGTAGATTACGTTGCAGTGGTAGACTGTGGTACCGTTGTCAATCCGTCTCTTGCAAGGGTACAGACAGAGGGCGGAATCGCGCAGGGAATCGGAATGGCTCTCTATGAAGATGTTGTATACAGTGAGAGTGGAAAGAATTTCAGCAATTCTTTTATGCAGTATAAGATTCCGAGCCGACAGGATGTAGGTACGATCCGTGTAGAGTTTGAGAGCAGCTATGAGCCAACCGGTCCGTTTGGTGCAAAATCCATCGGAGAAGTTGTGATCAACACCCCATCTCCGGCAATCGCACAGGCAGTATACAATGCATCC
>OFSC01001214.1_pt1 | contig 17452 bp, 10 predicted proteins | sample 1543201 | NCBI WGS metagenome assembly OFSC01 (sample SAMN04209228, study PRJEB22552) | human gut metagenome | biome: gut; material: feces | host: Homo sapiens | place: USA: Oklahoma
CGTTATCCGCAGGGTGCCGGTAGCCAGTTTGACGGCAAGTACGAAGCCGGTCAGGATTATGACGTCACGGGTGACTGGGTTCTGAATATGAACGATTCGCACGGCACGCACGTGACCGGTACCGTCGGTGCAAATCGCGATGGTTCCGAATTCCATGGCGTTGCCTGGGGTTCCGATATTCATGTCGGCAATACCGGCGGCACGGACGATTCGAACTATGGTCCGTTCCTGGATTACCAGTTCTTCCTGAACGGTTGGGGACAGCTGGCTCAAGACATCGTTGCTCAAAATGGTGAAAAGCGCGGCGGCGTCATCAACAATAGTTTCGGTACCAATACCCGCGTGAACGCTGCCAGTACTTCCAAGTATGGAGCTGACGGCTTTAAGATCGGCAACATGATGGAAGTCAATACGACGGGTCAGACGGAATATGAATACTTCTTGTTCAAGAAGATTTACGGCGAAAATCCCTCGTTTGTCGATGCGGCTTACGACGCTGTCAAGGGTACGAACGTCGTCCAGGTCATGACGACGGGTAACCGCGACATGAAGAATCCGTACTATCGTGCGCTCTATCCCTATTTCAATCCGGAAGCAGAAAAGCACTGGATTGCCGTCGCCGGCCTCAAGAAGCTCTCCGGCGAAGGTGAAACGGCCAAGTACGACCTTGTCAAAAACTTCAACGAGGCCGGTAATGCCAAGTGGTGGACGGTCGTTGGACCGGGTGATGCCATTTATTCCTCTGCTGTTGTGGATGGTTCCTATTTGGTTCCCGGTAAAGACAATGACGGCAATCCCGTGCCCGAGGGCGTCGAGCTCGGTTCTTCCTATTATGCAACCTGGGGTGGTACGTCCATGGCTGCACCTCACGTCAGCGGCGCAATGGGCGTACTGATGTCGCGCTATGACCAAATGTCGGCCATTCAGGTGCGTGACGTCATGTTCACGACGGCCACTCACAAAAATCCCGACGGAACCGATTTTGACAGTTGGACAGCCGCACCGGGTGAAGTTGACGAACGCATGGGTTGGGGCCTTCCCGACCTTGAGGCCGGCATGTATGGTCCGGGGCAGCTTCTCGGTTCCTTCGACTACGACATGAGCGCCGGCAGTCTGGACGTTTGGAGCAACAAGATCACTCAAATCGCCTTGGATCAGAGAGAGCGCGAGGATCTTGCCTGGAAGGCCGCTGCGGAAAAGTGGATGAAGAATCCGACGTTGGCGATGACCGGTCTTTCTGAAGACGAAAAGGCTTTGCTTGGCGAAATGCTGACGGATACCAACGAGGATCTTGTTGGCATCGATGACGCGCTGGAAAAGATGACTGAAGAAGAGGCCATCGCTTGGCGCAAGGAATACTTCCAGAAGCGTCTTGACACGATCCAAGCCAAGATCGACGGCAAGCTCTATGACGGTTCTCTCATCAAGCGCGGCGAAGGTACCCTCATCATGACGGGCAGCAACACCTATCGTGGCGGTACCACGGTTGAGGGCGGCAAGCTCCTTGGCTACTCCAACTCCTTCGGTGTCTCGGGTGATGATGGCAAGGCCAACGGCAAGGTCGTCGTGAACGGCGGCACCTTCGGTATCCTTGAAACGTACAACGACCAGTTCACCATGAAGGGTGAAATCGAACGCGGTGAAGGTACGCACTCCGTCGACGTTGTTGTGAACGAAGGCGGCACGTTCCAGATCACGGCTGGTCAGGACGTGACGATGGGCAAGCTTGAGTTCAAGGAAGGCGCCGGCTTCACGGTCGGTTCTGAAGACGTTGATGTCCTCAAGGAAGCTTATGCCGGTAAGGCTCAGACGGGTACTGTGACGACGACTGGCGTGACTGGTGCCGATCTTGCCGTCGCCAACCCCGACTATGCCTTCTTCAAGACTGAACTCAAGGCTGAAGGCAACAAGCTCACTGGCACGCTCTCTCGCGACGAAACGAAGAGCTTCGCCACCTACGCTCAGAACGCCAACAGTCAGGCCATTGCCGGCGCGCTTGAAGGCGCTGCGGGCGGTGCGCTCTACGACGCTCTCATTGGTGCTTCGAAGGGTGACGTTGCCAAGACCTACAACTCTCTGGGCGACGACTTCATCCTCAATACGCGCAATGCGGGCATCGTGAACGGCATGACGCTCTCCCGCGCCATCAAGGATCAGGCCACGCGCATCGGTGAAGGCCGCAAGGTCGAAATGGCCGACGGCACGGCTCGCCTCTGGGCGACGGGTGTCGGCAGCTGGTCTGCGCTTGATTACGGCCAGTCCGACATGGACAGCGACTTCTACGCCGGCCTCTTCGGTGCTGAAGTTGACGTCTGCTCCGCCACGAAGCTCGGTCTCTTCTTTGGTGCCGGTTCTACCGACAACAAGGCGGGCGACAACAAGGTTGAAAGCGACGACATCCACTTCGGTGCTTATGGCGTCACGAACTTCAGTGATGTGGTCAACGCCACCTATGGCTTCGTCTACAGCCATCAGTCGGCTGATGCCACCCGCGCTCTGCAGGTTGGCTCCCAGCTTGGCATGAATGCCTTCTCGGGCGACACGGACATCACGCAGATCTTTGCAGAAGCTGCCTACACGGGTCTCAACACGGATGCCTACAGCATCGAGCCGTACTTCGGCCTGAGCTGGATCCACGCTGAATCCGACGGCTTCAACGAACAGGTCGGCACGATGGCCTTCTCGACCACAACCGAAGATCAGGATGTCCAGGTGACGACGCTTGGCGTTCGCGGTGCCATCCCGTTCACGATGGGCGAAACCAAGGTTGCGCTCAAGGGTGACGTGGCTTGGAACCACTTCTTCGGCGACACGGAAGCCGAAGCTTCGATGGCCCTCGCCGGCTCCGGCGTGGCCCACCTGAAGGGCGGTGAACTCGGTGACATGGCCTCCGTTGGTCTCGGTGTTGAAGCTCAGGTCGGCAAGATGACGACCATGGGTCTCTCCTACACGGGTGCCTATGACGGCGACATCACGTCGCACGGCATCTCCGCCAATGTCCGCTTCAACTTCTAATCTGAAGCAGAGGATGTGACCCGATTGGTCGTCGGGTCACAGGGTACCGACCGTCCTCGCAGTCGGTCGGTACCTTTCTCAAGCGTCTTTCCATGAGGATGCTTGAGAAAGCAGTTGGTCCTGCTGGGTTGCTTTAAGCAACCGCTTGCCCTGTTGGCTTCTCGCCGACGGGGCATTTTCTTGAGTTGGCAACCGTCCAATGGCGGTTTTTCGGATTCAACCAACCGTTTTGGCAATTTTTGCCAAAACGGCCGCAGTTCCTGCCTGTTCGATTTGGAGAATGAGGGTTGGGCTTGGGAGAAGGTTCTTTCTTCGAAAGAGGCGCAATCTCAATTGATCGTCTTCCGAGAATGGGGCCTGGCCTTTGGAGTCGGGACATGCGTTCGGTTTCCTCTTCTGAGCCTCTTTCCTTGCCTAGGGGGGCGATTCATCAAGGCACCCTCGGTAGGAGCAGAAACACCTTCAGCTGCAGCTGAATTTTAAGAAAAACCTCCTTTCGAAAGGGCAAAACATGAACAAGAGTTTTAAGGTTGTGTTCAACAAGGCACGTGGTGCCTTGATGGTCGTCAATGAAGTGACGTCTTCCGTGCAGGCCAAGGGCACGAAGACGGTGATCGCGACCGCCGTGGCGCTTGTGGCCGGTGCCGCCGTGGCCGCTCCGGAAATCTCCACGACGCCTGACGTTCACACGACCGTCTCCGAATGGGTCGAAGTGCCGGCAGAAGGCGTCATCACGACCGACAAGAAGATCGACTGGGCCGACGTCAAGGCTGATGGTCAGTACCACTACAAGAATAACGCCGGCCAGAGCGCCTTCACGACCCTCACCAAGGAAAAGGGCGAATTCGCTGGCAAGCTTTGGGTATCCGCCTCTGGCAAGGATGCAGACGCCACCGGTCTTGAAGTCAAGGGCGAAGGCGTTGAACTCACCAACAAGGGCGAGATCTACGTCACGACCGACAAGGATGGCGTCGAGTGGAAAAATGAAGCGATCCTTGCCGAGGACAATGCCAAGGCCGTGAATGCAGGCAAGATCGTCGTCAAGAACGCCTACGGCATGCGCGTCGGCACCCAGGCTCCGGCCACGATTGAAAACGCCGGCACGATCATTGTGGAAGAGCAGGGCGTCGGCATGGAACTCGGCGGCGGTGCTAAGTCCGTGGGTTCCGTTGCGACCAACAACGGCTCCATCATCGTGGGCGACATTGCCGAAGGCAAGTACGGTCACGGCGTTCTCATCAAGGATGCGAAGGACGTCGTCCTCAACAACAACGGTCTGATCCAGGCGGGCGAAGGCGCTACGGCCATTGACGTCCAGCTCGAAGGCGAAACTTCCGCCACGATCAACCTTGGTGAGACGTCCCAGATCGACGGTCTGATCAAGATCGGCGAGGGCACGAAGGTTGCTCTCAACGCAAAGGGCATGACCGGCAAGCTCAAGGTTCAGGCCGCTGACGGCACGACGACCTTCAACGTTGCCGAGGGCTCGACCGTTGAACTCGTGGACGGACAGAAGAGCGTCTACGAAAAGGTCAATGTCGAGAAGGGCACGCTCACTGCTTCCATTCAGAAGGCCGACAACCACATGAAGGATGTCGTCGTGGGTGAAGAGGGTGTCTTCAACATCACGAAGCTCAATTCCGGCGGTAACCAGGATGATCTCGCCGCGAAGCCCCATGACACGCTGCTTCTCTCTGCCATGGACATCACCCTCAATGGCGGTGATCTTCAGGTGGCAGGCCAGACCTACGAAGGCAAGGTCAAGATCGGCACGACCAAGGATCTCAATAAGCTGACCGTCAATGCCGGCGCTTACCGCTTTGACGAAGTGTTCTTCGGCTCCGGCTTCAAGGCCAATGGCGGTCGCTCCGCTCTCAACGTCAACAAGGGCGGCACGCTGTCTGTCGGCACGCTCGACTTTTCCAACGGCGACGTGCAGATCGGCGGCCAGCTGAACGCCGACAAGCTTGTCTGGGAAGACAAGCAGTACGGCAACGAAACGACGCATGTGTCCGGGCCTGAAGGCACGATCACCGTCAATGCCGAAGGTGTTCTCACCACCGTTGCCAAGGACAACCTCGCCAAGCAGGATGAGGCCGGCAAGTGGACGACCACCGAAGTCGTCGAGCACATCACCAACAACGGCACGCTTGAAATCACCGACGCCTTCTCCGCAAAGGCTTCTGATGTCAAGGACTACCTTGCCAAGGCTGAAAGCGCCTTTGGTGGCGAAGTGGTCTTCAAGAACGTGACCCTTACCGACGAAAAGGTTGAATGGGCACCGGAACTCGGCATGATCACGCTCAACACGACCGTGGCTCTGCCGGAAGCCGATGATCAGGGTGTTGCTTCCGCCCAGCTCGACGGCAATGATGTCGGCGTTGCCGCGCTCGAAGTGGCCGAAGGCACGAAGTCCGTCAAGGTTGAAGGCACCGGTTCTCTCACCGTTCGCGGCGAGGCGGCTTCGGGCAATGTCTTTGAGGGCGTTTCCGCTCTCGAAACGGCTGAAGTCAGCAATCTCGTGCTCGGCTACGAAGATGCCGACACGGGCGTTGTGAACGCCAAGACGCTCAAGGTGGGGGCGCTTGATGTCATCGGCAGCTTCACGGCTCAGAACGTTGAAGTCGGCTCCGTCTACGTTGACGGCGCACTTGCCCTCAACAGCCTGACGGTTACGGGTGAGGCCAAGATCGAAAACGGCACGCTCAACCTTCTTGGCGTAACGGAAAAGGATGCCAAGGACATCGCCGGCAAGGTCACCGTGACCGGCGCGGGTCTCCTCACTACGAACAAGGCTGCGGCTGATGCCTACATTGCCAAGCTCGAAGATGAAGAGCAGCCTGCCGTCTTCTACGTTGATCGCGGCGTGAAGCTCGCCGACAGCGCTGAAATCGTCATCGGCAGTGTTGCCACCCAGAAGATTGCGCTTCTCGCAAGCGGTGAGGGTGATGCTGATTCCTCCGCCAACAATGCGACCGTCAAGTTCGTGAACGGCGGCTACGGCCTCGTTGACGTGACGAAGTTCCTCGACACGGAAGAAGCCGTTTTTGGTGAGAACGCCGACGTCGTCGTTGAAAACGGTGCCGCGATTGACCTCGTCAATGTGACGAAGACCGGTGAAGTGAAGCTCGGCGCTTCGGTCAACGTTGCCGAAGGCGGTGAAATCGACACCGACAGCCTCTATCTCGGCGCTCAGGCTGGCGACAAGGGCGTGGTTGCCATCAACTATCGCGACGGCGTTGCCGCTGACGATAAGGTTGATGCCCGCCTGAAGGATCTCTTCACGAAGGGTGCTTCCGAGAAGGAAGTCGCCATTCTGAATGCCCTCGACAACGAGCTCTATCTTGATCCCGAAACGGATACGCTCAATGCGCTCGGCAACAAGGCCCTTGAACAGGCTACGGGCGGCAATGCCACCGCCGGCGTGCTCAACGTTGCCTATGACGCCAACGCCCAGGTGACCGATGCCATCGTTCGCCACCAGCTCTCCGAACATGCCGGCATGGGCGTGTGGGCCGATGTCTTCTACGCCAAGAACGAAGCCAAGAAGCTCTATGGCGACTTCGGTTACTCCGCCGACATCTATGGCGGCGTGCTCGGCTTTGACTACACGGCTGCTTGTGGCGGCACGCTCGGCGCAGCGCTCACGGTCGGTACGGCTGATGCCGACAGTGAAGGCGGTGCTCTGTCGAACTCTCTGAGCTCCGACTTCGTGGGCTTCTCCGTCTACGCCTCGAAGGACTTCTCGGGCCTCAACGTCAAGGCTGACCTCGGCTACATCGACTTCAGCAACGACTTCTCGGGTCTCGGTGATGCGTCCGACGCTTCCACGATCACGTTCGGTGTTCGCGGTGACTTCACGGCCTACCAGAACGGCGCGTTCTCCATCGCGCCGCACTTTGGTCTGCGCTACACCCGCATCGACACGGATGCCGTGGCCTTCAACGACGAACAGAACATGAACGTCTTTGAAGCGCCCGTCGGCGTCAAGATCGCGGGCACGTTCGAGACCGCCGGCTGGAAGGTCGTGCCGTCCTACGACTTCACGATTGTTCCGCAGTTGGGCGACAAGGATGTTGAAGCCTTCGGCACCGCCGGCGAGGTCACCATCCTCTCGGGCGGCCTTTACAACAACGTGATCGGCGTTGAAGCCGTCAACGGCAACCTGTCCTTTGGTCTCAATGCGTCCTACGGCTTCGGTCCGGACGATCGCGCCAACACGCAGGTGAACGCCCACATCCGCTACAACTTCTAAGCGGTTTTCGTTGGAGGTTTGACCCTTGGCAGGAAGGATGAATCTTCTTCCCTGCCGAGGGCAAAACAAGAAGGGGGATTTTGCTCAACGGCGAAATCCCCCTTTTTCTCGATCCGGTCAAAACTCAATTGGCCGGTTTCTCTTCCGGTTCGATGGGCTCAACGCCGTGCTCGGTCAATCGAACCTTCTTCCATTGCTCAACTTCCTCGACCTTCAAGGCTTGCGCTGCTCTGACGAACTCCTCAACCGAGACAACGCGCCAGATGCCCTCAACGAGATCGAGCGCTTCGCGAACAAGATCGAGATTGCGCTGCCCGTTCTCGGTCAACTCCGGCTCCTTGGCAAGGAGATGCATGCCTTCGAGAAGTCGGACGGCAATGGCTTCGCCGTTTTCGACATGCTTGCAAAGCGATTCGCCAAAGCGCAGAACGGAATAGAGCTCGCAGCGATCCTGCCAATTGTCGGAACCCAGGTACATGCGCAAAAGCGCCGCGTCGTGTTTCTGCTTCAACTTCTGGATGCGGGATTCCGGGACTTCCAGCTTGTGCATCAGGCCGACGGGAATGCGTCCCGTCGTCGGGCGATATTTCTTGTTCTTGCGGGTAGATTTGGACTTCGGCATGGCTTTGTCGTTTCGGAAGTCTTGGCACTACTGAGGAGGGGCCTTGCAAAATAGTGCTCAGCTTAGAACGCGCTCATAGGCCAGCCCAACAACAAAATCGCCAAGAGAAATTTGACAACCTTGCCGAGAACTTGCACAATGATGGCGTTGTGATCACAGTTGCACATGATCATCAACTCCTTGAAGCGGCCCGCTCACTGAGTACCACCACAGTGATTGGGCCGTTTTGCTTTTTTAAGGTTAACGAGGGATGTTCCCACGACTGCAGCAAGCAAACGAATCCGCAATTGCAATAGCAAAACCTGAAGCGCGGGCATATTCTCCCATGTTTTGGAAGAGCATGCCCGCTTTGTTTTCGCGTCGTCAGAAGTCGACCCGCATCGTCAGCTCAAGGGTATGATTCTGCCGTCCGGCATCGCCCGCAGAGAGGCTGTAGCTCATGCCGAGGTTGAGATCCTTGTAGGTCGACATGTAGCCCACCTTGATGTCGCCCACGAACTTCCCGGCCACGTCGTAGTCAATCGTATCGGTGGTCTTCGACCCTTCGAGCGTGTAGCTCGACTCGGTGTCGCCAAAGCGTCCGCGCACCGTCACGTCGGCGTAGGGCTGCACCTTGAAGGTCTGGAACATGAAGGTCGGCGTCTTGACGGCAAGACCCACCGGCACCTCAAAGATCGTGGCCTTGTCTTCGTTGACGAAGGCCAAATCCTCACCAGAGGCGCGATCCCCCTTGAAGATTGCCGAGACGAGATTCTTGGCGTTCACGTGCAGGTCGGAGCCTTCGACCGAGTCGGAACCCACAACCACAGAGACATTGCCCTTCTCGTCGACATCGAGCTCGATGCCCATGCCCGGACCCTTGAGCTGTTCGCTCCACTTGTCGGCTACGACGAGCTTGCCGTCTTCTGTGACGAAGTTTTCCTTCGTGACGCCTTCGGTGTCAAAGTTCTCGAACAGGTAGTAGCGGCCCCAGGAGAGGTTCGACGCTTCTATGTTGACCTTCGCGTCCGTAGCGGTGAGTTTGCCCTGCTTGCCCTCGGCAGTGAAGAGGGCATTGGCGCTTAAGGAAGACGCATCGAACTTGAGGGTCGACTCGCTCGCAAAGACAAGCGATGCGCCTTCAGTGTTGCCCTTTACGTTTGACAAAGAAATAGGCGTTCTTTCCATCGCTGATATAGGGGGCTGTCCAATGCCCGTCCTGCTTCATCGGCGCGAGATAGAACAAGGTGTTGGGCGGAAGATTCTTGGACAAATGCTGCAGGATCGGTTGAATTTCCTTCTCCAGATTGATCCCGGATTTGGCGTGGTAAGGGAACTTGATTCGAGGGATGTCCCAGCCGCGAGCAAACCTAAAGCCGAGGTAGCTTGGGATCTCCACGGGCTTATCAGCGCCGTCATCGGGGTCGAATTTCACGTTGAAGGCGCAACCGTCCAGAATCGACTTTGTTTGTCGGCAACCGACGGATTCCTTTTCGACTCGCAGTTGAAGGTACCTGTTGCCAAAAGTCGAAAGTTCAACGGTTTTGTAGATGGAATACCCATTGGCCTTGAGAGCCTTTGCCAATTTTTCTCCCATAGCGGCGAGGGCGGCCTTGTATGCTTCCTCATGTGTAGCGAATTGCTCGGCAGGGAAGTAGACGTTGGCCTGCGAATCTTCTTCCTCTTCGCGGTTAAGCATGTTTGTTGCGAGCGAAAGCCCGAGTTCAACGCCGAAGCTTCCGATATCTATGCCTGGCAATGCATTGCTATGAGCAAGGGTTGAGAATGTCAAGTCCGAAACGAGCGTGTTTTTGCTCGGGTCGAACCCTTCCGGCGCAGGGCTGTCCTTGAGCGAGATGCCCATGAAGTAGCCAAGCCGATTGGCTTCGCTCGCATCGTCTAGCCACTTGGGCAAACCGCTTTCGTTCTTGTAGGATGCGCATCCGGCAAGCATAGACGCGGCGATGGCCAGACAACTGGTCAAAACAAGTTTTCGGGCAAACATGACCGGTACTCCTTAAGCTCGGCTGGAAGAAAAGGCGGCAGAGGACGCCCCTTGCGGGACGCCCTCCTCAAGCTGTGCGACGTCAGTCGCGCTCAGATCAACCGAGTAGCTTGATTGCCGCTGAAATAAGTAGCGTCAGGACAGCCGAAGCGATCCGGAATCGAAGACAAAATTTCGCCTTGACACCTTTTCGCCCAGCCTCCAACTGTGCTACTATTTCTGCGGAGTTTGGCGAGACTTTTTGACTTGACATCGCCTTACCTCCCAAAAGAGCAAAAAGCCCATACCGTTGGCGCGGTTGGGCTTTTCGCATATTGGCTGCGGCACAATTGCACGCGGCCATGACGGCCATCGCCGCCAATTCTTTCTGACCCAATCCAACGTGGAGGCAGGCGAGCTTGCAACGCTCACTCCGCAATCCGCATTCTAACGAAGAGTCCAGCGCATAGCCTCCCTAATAATTTGCAATCGCTCGACAGCTACTCGAAATTGAGCGACAATGCCTGTGAGCTTCGGAAGCGCGTTGCGACTTGCCGAACGGAAGATATATATTTTGGGTAGTTAGCCCGTTCGTTGCGGACATTTTCAAGGGGAAAATGTCCATCCTGGACGGGATTCGGAGTGCGGGAAATGAATGTCTGGATTTTTCTCTTCTTCTTTGCCATTGCGGTGGGTTTGGTCGTTCTTTTTGTGGTGGGAACGTCTTGCGGAGTTTCGCAGCGGATCAGCCATGAGGATGCCTGCGATCCGTATGCTCCGAAGGAGAAAAAGCCAGAAGTTCAACCAGCTTTGCACCTGCTAAAGAAAAACGATTTGGGCGTGCCTTGCGTAACGACGATGTTTTCGGATATGGCTTTGGCACAAGGTGATCCTGTGCGGGCTTTCAATCTAAAATGTCTTGGAATGTGAAACAAAAGGGGAGAGCGATTGGCTCTCCCCTTTTGTTTCTATGCGATATCCTTAATCGGTTCCTTTGCCCTCCAAGCCGCGGTAGCGGTTGTGCTGCGCCTTTTCTTCTGGCGTCAAATGATCCGAAGGCTTGCGCCCCAGCGTTTCGTCCAGACGCTTGATTCTGTTAGCAGTCTCTTCATTCGGATTTGCTCCAAACGCCGTATTGGCCTTGTTCCATTCGGTCACGTTCCCCAAGCCAGCTTCGAACAGTTCACCGCCCCTGGCGGCATGGTCGAGGTTCGCAACCATGTCGTTCGTGAGCGCAGTGAGCTCTTCCTTGCTCATATTAGACTGCGTTCCCTGGCCGTACAGGCGTTCATTCTCGTCGTAAAGGGCCTGATAGCCCGCATTCTTCAGGCTACCATAGGCTCCCATGAGCCTTCTTGACAAGTACATTGTTTGGCCATCGGTTAGGCCGGCCTTCACGCATCGAGCCACGGCCTCCTGTTGATTGTTGAAGAAGCTACGCGGGATAGCCGCAACGTCCTGCGGCAATCCTTTCAGATTTTCGCGCGCTTTCATGATGTCCTTGGCATTATGGTTTTCGTTCAAGCGAACCTGGTTGCCAAGGACGCCGTCCTGCGGATTGTCTTTGGCCCCCATCGTGAATCCAACGGATGCCTTCCGGACGGTGTTTTCGGCACGGTCGATGGAATCAGGCGTGGACCCCAGTTTGTTGGCGATCTCCGTCTGTTCCTTGGGAACGCTCTTTTCCGCTGCGAGCGCTCTTTCTTTGAGTTGTGCTTCATTCCGCAAGCCATCCTCGCTTGCATTCTCGACGTTCCCTGCAATACCCTTGTTCTGGTCAGGATCGGACATAGGCGAGAAATTCATGCCCGTTGCCGTGCCGAGAAGCGAGCGCAGATTCTGTTGGTCACGATAATCACCGGATTTGCCAAGTGCCGTAATGAATCCGGCAACTCGGGCATTCGCCTTATTCATGCCATTTTCCTTCTGCAGGCGCTGAGACACCGCTTCGGCTTCTCGATCAATGGCTGTTCCCTGGTACGCATTCGCTATCTGGCCCATGACGGCTTCGCCATTTTCGTTTTTCAGCATTCCAGTGACCTGTCGCGTGGTCCACGTACCGGTAAAGCCAAGGGACTCGGTAGCAGACATGGTCTTTTGATAGTTCTGAGTCTTTTCAATCGCATTCTGGACAGTCCTGCCGACTTGGGAGTTCTCGCTCACGCCTGCATTGTTCAGGAAGGTCCTGGAGTCCGTTTCCGTCAAAGCGGCTTCACGCGCCTTGGAGAGATCGGAACTATTTGTTGTCTGGAAGGTGTTTTGCAACGCTTTGCGGTCTTCTTCATTGATTGCAAGTCCCTTTTGGCTGGTGTCGTTTTCTGAAGTCCCAGAAGCAGTCTTAGCCCCGAACGAAAGACCAATTCGCCTAAAAATTTCAGGCGTGCTCCAGCCCGCCGAGATCCCGGCAGACACCGTGTCGATGACCTGGGACATCTGCTCCTTGGTTAGATTCTTGCCCCAAGAAGTTTGCCGAATGCCGCTTTCAAGCGATTGCACGGCAGAGCTTCCGCTTGCCATCATGCGACTGCCGATCTCGCGCGAAATGGCAGCCTGGTCTGCAGCCGTTGTGGCGGAGCTGTAGTTCGTCGAATACCCGTTGTTGAGGACATTGGTGGCAGCCTGCGCTTCGGTCAAGGCCGACTGACGGGCTTCCGAGCGCATCTTGTCGAAGTTGATCGTACCTTCTGTTCCTTCGGTACCGGTTCGAATAGCGCCAAGGAAGGAATTGCCATTGCCGGCAGTCCCGTGCGCGTAGAACTCGCCCTGCCGCATGATGTCCGGCGTCGGGATCTTTTCGTTGATGTGGTCGCCACCAGCCATGCGTTGCGTGAGCGACGTGAAGGCGAAGGTACTGCCGGTGATGAGGAAGAGCGAGATCAAGGGCGTGGCGGACGCGAGCATGCCGCCCGTGGCCATCCAATGCTCCAGGCTCTGGCCCAACTTGTCAACTGAATAGAAGGACGTGAACGTCTGTGCCGCAAGCTCCCCTCGGGCGCTCATGATGATGTAGAGATTGCAGATCGAGAGGACCGGCATCCAAAGCTGGATCCACAGGATGAGCAGAATGTATTTGACGCCGAGCGAAATGCCGATCCCACCCAGGACGAGCAGGAAGGCGAGCACCGGCGTGATCGAATACATGAAGCCTTCAAAGAACGAAAGGAAGGGGCGCACGACAGTCATGAACATCGAGGCTTCTGCCGCCCATTGGGTGTTGCGTTGCTGCACGGCTTGATTGAACATAATGGCCGAGGTCTTGTCGCCGAGGTTGCGGTAGTAGCCTGAGACGGCCTTCTCGTAAATAGGCTTGATGGTCGAGGCAAGCATGAATTCTTCAACAGCTGTCCCGTTGATGTTGAGCATGTCAAATGCTGCCTGGTAGTCGTCAATCATGGCTCGATCGCCCGCCTCGCCCTTGAGGTTAGCAGCAGTGGACAGCTGATTGATGAACTTGGGGGCCTTGATTTTTTCAAGAGCTGGCTCGATCTTTTTCCACGCTTCTGCACATGTCAGATTTTCACCGGACGGATTTTCGATGTATGACCTCGTGCCGTAGATAGAAGATTCAAACTTTAGCTCTTCCATCATGTCGCCCGTGACAAGTTCTGTTGGCGTCGTAATGCTCAGCGCAAGTTTGGGGAGCGTGCACTCCTTGATGTAGTTGTGCAACGTCTTTTGAATGTCAGTGCCCTGGCCAATGGATTTGTCAAGCTCTTGCAGGACGCGCACATCGGAGGCGTGCTGGCGAACGGCATTCAAGATCACCAACGGTTCGGCAAACGTTCCTTCGGAAATACCCCGCACGTCGCCATATGCGGTTTCAAAGAGATTTGTAATGCCGTACCCGACATTTGAAATCATTGAGCCCGCAAAGGCAACGCCGATAGGGACGTTATCCACGGAGTAAGCTTTGCCCGTGTACGCGTCTTCCACGATCACCGTCGTGGTAGGAACAAACATGCAGGCATAGAGGATCCATCCCAGAAGCAGTTGATGCCACGGAATCTCCCGTGCTCCTCGGAACAACCCCTGCAGGACGACGATGATCGCCCCAAGAAGGAGACCGATGCTCACCAACTGTACGAAGTCGTTCGTCCCAATGATCATGGCGACCGCGTTGAGCACCTGTGAGAGGAACTGTGCGTCGCCGATGGAATGAATGGTGGGTGCAAATGCCATGGCGTCCCCTTAATTCACAGGATACGTGACGACAAGCGGATTCTTCGGATGGATCGGGTCCGGGTACTCCATGTTCCTGAGCTTGTTGTCAATGTGGTTGGAGAGGTCGGAGAGCGTGCCGTATTCTGTCAGAAGCAACTGATATTCCGTGTCGATGCGCTTTTCTGAATCGGCAATCATGTCCTTGATGACGGCGGCTTGTTCGTCAGACAAACCGACGGCCATTTGCTTGATGATGCCGTTGAGTTCACGCATGAGCGAGTATGTCATCGAGAGTGCGATGATCCTTGAAGCATAAGGAGCTACGGACTCGGCAGATTCTTCGCTTCCGAGCGCCATGTTGCGGAAGCCAACGGCGGCTTCGGCGGGCATGTTGCTCAGAATGGCCTTTTGTTGCTCCGTGAACTTGAGCGTGCCGTCGTCGCGAGCGTACTTGAAGATGATGCCGTCGTCCTTCGTAAGCTCTTCTTCAATGGTCTTGGCCAGCCCCTTAAGGCTGATAGACCGGTCGAGCTTTGGATTCATGCAGTCGATCTTGTCGTTGTCGCAGGAATACATCTTTCCTTCGGCATCCGTCGAACCCGAACCATTACGGGTTGAACCCTCGATCAAGTCGCGCATGGTGATGAGGCCGCCCGGATAGGGCTTGGTCGGGAAGACAAGCGGATTTACGCCTTCCTTCGGTTTTTCAAGCACGACCGTACCAGAAATGGACATCAAGGTCTCTCGGATCGTTGTGTCCCTCGGCCCAAGACCAAACCAGGCATTGACGTCACGCTTCGTCATGGCCTTCCAGAGAATGTTTCCGAGATGTTCTTCGGCATACTTCTGTGGATTGGAGTTGTAAGCTTTTTCCTGACCCTGAGTAGAGCCGCCCTTGTCGTCGACCGTATCCTTTGAAAAGCCCTGCGTAATGTTGTCCATCGTGCGCTTGAAGTCATTCTTGCCCTGTAAGGCATCGAAAGAATCCTCAACAATGCCTTGAGCCAGCTGGCACGAGCTCATGTTCATGTTGTTCATCAACTGCGCGATTTGCTGCATGGCATCCATGACATTCGAGCAGATGGTGCAAGAGACCTTTAGTGCCATCTGAAACGCATAACCCGCCGCATTGGCTGCAATGGCTCGCAGAAAACTGATGAATTGATCCAGATTGATGTATGAGAAGGAGCCGAGGAAGATGTCGATGCCGCCGCAGCCTGCTTTGATGTTTGGGGGTTCAAAGGCTATGAGCTGGATGTTCATGCGACGGCTTCGAATTTGCGCGCCGCCGCCTGCGAGCACGCCGCGACGCGTACTTTCATAGACGCCTGGCTGTGTGTAGTTGGACATATTGCCGAACAGCTCGTTGAGCTCGGATTGCAGGCCGCCGGACAGGGCAGGTGCCGTAGCGCTGGTCGAAAAGATCGCAAATGCCGTCAGCAACAGAGTCTTCTTGAGGTTGATTTTTTTCATAGAAACTTGGCGCGGAAACCTCTGTTTTCAGACAGGGGAGGAAGCGCCGTCCTCCTTTCTAAGTTCGGTTAAATAAGTGCTTCTTTTTTCGAGCAGCATGAGCTTCCTACAGTTGGTTCAGTGAGAAAGCTTTAGTCCTGGGGGTCTTGAGCTGCTCTGGTCGATTTGATGATGGCGAGAATGTTCTTCGGATCAATAAACCCGTCTTCATCCATCAGGGACCGCTTCTTTTGTTCCGGGAGCTTGGTGAGGCGTTCACGCTCGCCTACGGGGTCACGTCCATCGAGAACCGCCAGAAGATCTGTGATCTTGTTGGGATCTTCTTGGACGGCCTTGAGCATTCGGGGAAGTTCCTTCGAGAGATCGACGCCGCTCGCATTAAGGAGTCGTGGACGCGTCGCGTTGATCTCATCTTCCGTCACCCAATTGTTGCGTTGGGCAATGAGAAGGATGCGATCCTGAATTTCGGGCACGGTCAGAAGACTCGAACCGATCAGTGCAAACGTGGTCGACTCCGGATGTACGAGGAAGATGGAGGGTGTGGATTCCACACTGAGCATTTCCGCTTGACCTGAGTCGACGACGGTGTTTTCAAAATTCGTAGTCTTCAAATTTCCGCCGCCGACGCTGATGGCCAGTACATCGAAATGATTTGTCTCTGAGATGTGCTTGAGCAAAGGCGCCTGTTTTTCACAGTAGGGACAATCTGCCTTGAAGAAAAAGAAGAGTCCTGTCGACTGACTGATCTTTTCAAGCAGTTGCTGACGTCGAGCTTCGGCCTGACGATCCACCGTTTGCAGACCGAAGTTTGAGACAGGGCGACGTTCGCTTTCGTCGATGAATCTATTGCCCACGCGTACCTGTTCGGCCATTTTTTGGAAACGTTCTGCCTTGTCCATGGCAAGACGCTGAAGAAGAAAGAACGCCTCTACGTTTTCCGGTGTCGGATCGTCCACAGCCCTTGAGAGGTACTTTGGGATCATCGTGTTGAGCCATTCACTGCTGAAGGCCACAGGATGCTTGGGCTTGGCGGGCTCAGGCACCATCATCTTGGGTTTCGGCGGTTCCTTCTTGGGCTCTTCTTTGGGTTCAGGAACGACCTCGGGCTCGACCTCTTGAATTTTTTCGGGGTCGTTGTACCAGTGCCAGCCTTCGGCATGCCGTTCATACCAGCTTTCGGCAGCAAAAGACGGTACGGCAATCGAAAGAGCCATTACGGCTGAAACACTCTTAACGAGAATGGAGGACATGTAACAGGGAGAGTTGAAGACATGGAGATTCAAGAAATTCTGAGTCATGTCATCGAGGGAACCTGTTCCCGTTCGCAGATGTTCATCGCGGACAGGGGCGATGGATGTGCGCGAGATTGTCCGGTTTTCTCCCTGCGAGAGTAGGGAGGAGTGTGTTTTTGCACATGTGCAAAAACAAGAGCCCGGAGCAGGGCGCTCTCCGAGCTCGATGTTCAATAGGAACGCTCGTCCTTGGGGGGATAAGACTGCACTTGCGGGGCAGGTTGTGCCGCATCGGTTTTCTTTGACCGTCGGCTTCGCTTGGTGAGGACCTTTCCAGCAGGAAAAGTTAGCTCTTCCGGCTTTGCGTCGATTCGGTTGATCAAATATTGAATTTCCTTGAGAACGGCCTTGCGGGCTTGAGCACGTTCTTCGTCGAGTGCTTTCTGTCGGGCATCGAGTTCGTCAATTTTGGTTAGGTCCATCTGTGGCTCCTGAAGCAGTTGAGGTGGAGCGATTATTCCTCACCAGAGAGAGGGTATTGAGCGTCTTTCGAAAGAGGAAAAAAGAAAGGCAAATAAATATTCAAATTTGGATGTCCCCATGCCCGTAGCTTGGTCTGTGCCACATCGACGCAACAGGCACCAAGCAAGTGGTCGCCTGCAAGTACACCTTATGCCGGCATATTCAACATAAGGATGTCTATGTTGAATTTCTAGACAATAGATAGTTGC
>OFSC01001234.1_pt1 | contig 17255 bp, 10 predicted proteins | sample 1543201 | NCBI WGS metagenome assembly OFSC01 (sample SAMN04209228, study PRJEB22552) | human gut metagenome | biome: gut; material: feces | host: Homo sapiens | place: USA: Oklahoma
ATTTGCAAGCAGATGGCGTGCAAAGTCGCCAGACGCTCTTTGTGCGGTATTGCCTCAAATCAATCATTTGCATGATAATGCCGCAGATAAAGGAGAACTTACTATGCCAAATCAACCGGAACGTTTCCGTGACACCAGCCTGCCTATTATTGAACGGGTGAAAGACCTGCTTTCCCGTCTGACCATAGAAGAAAAGATCCACCTGCTCTCCACCCATCAGCTGCCTGTGGAACGGCTGGGCATCGGAGAATGGTATGTGGGTCAGGAAGTGGCACGGGGCTATGTTTCCCGCGAAAAGACAGAGCCGTCTACCGTGTTCCCGCAGCCGATCGGGCTGGCTTCTACCTTTGACCCGAACCTCATGGAACAGCTGGGGGAAATTGCCGGCGAAGAAGCCCGCTATTACCACCGGAAAGACCCCAAGGGGCACCTGATGCTCTGGGGACCTACAGTCGATCCGGAACGTGATCCCCGCTGGGGACGCACAGAGGAGGGCTACGGCGAAGACCCGTTTCTGATCGGAGAAATGACCACCGCCTATACGCAGGGCATGGCCGGTGACCACCCGACATACCGCCGTGTGATCCCCACACTGAAACACTTTTGTGCCAACAACAACGAAAAAGAACGGATCAACTGTTCTTCCAACGTCACCCCGCGAACACTGCGGGAATACTATTACCGTGCCTTTGAAGCTTCTATCGTCCGCGGCGGCACAGGCTCGATGATGACGGCTTATAATGAGCTAAGCGGCGTTCCCGCCTGTATGAATCCCGACCTGAAAACGCTGGTGAAAAAGCAGTGGGGTCTGGAATTCGTTGTGACAGACGGAGCAGATTTTTCCCAGAATGTGCTGGCACACCATTCTCACGCCACCCATGCAGAGGCTCTTGCCGCCTGCCTGAAAAACGGCAATGATGTGATGACCGATGAAGCAGACATGGTGGCGGCAGCAGCCAGAGATGCACTGGACAGAGGGCTGCTGACAGAAGCCGATATTGACCGTGCTGTGGGGAATTCTCTCTCCGGACGGTTCCGGCTGGGAGAATTTGACGGGGACAGCTGTCCCTATAACACCGAGCCGGCGGAAACGGACACGCTGCTGCACCGTGCAGTGAACCGCTGTGCTGCCATGGAACAGATGTGTCTGCTCCATAACCGCGGGATCCTGCCGCTGCAATTGCAGCCTGATGCCAGAGTCGCTGTGATCGGGCCGCTGGGAAACGAGAACTATCGGGACTGGTACACCGGCGTTTCTTCCTATGCCGTACCGATTTTGGAGGGACTGCGGCAGCAGCTGGGGGCAGAAAATGTGCTGTTTGATGACGGTTATTCTGTGGTCGCCCTTCAGTCTGTGGAAACTGGAAAGTACTGCACCGTTTCTGCGGACGGTACGCTCCGTGCGGCAGCAGAACAGATCGGCGAACGGGAAACCTTTTTGCTTCACGACTGGGATTTTGGCAGCATGAATCTCCGTGCCTGCTGCAACGGCAAGTACGTCACCGAAAACGGCACCTATCAGGCAGTCAGCGATACGCCCTATGAGTGGTTCATTCGGGAATGGCTCAAACCGGAGCCGTATGGAGATGCCATGCGGTTTGGCAGCTGGCATGATTGTCCTATGGACATCGCACTGCAGCCGGACGGCACGCTCCGTGCAGTTTCTCACGGAAAGCCCACACCAGACCGGCTGTTCCGGCTGGTGCCGGTGGAGGACGGCGTCACCCGTGCGGCGGCTCTGGCGAAACAGGCGGACGTGGTCATTCTCTGTCTGGGCAACCACCCCATGCAGGTAGCACGGGAGTGCTATGACCGTCCCGATCTGGAACTGCCGGCACATCAGAAAAACTTGCTGCGTGCTGTGCAGGCTGCCAATCCCAACACCGTGCTGACTGTGGTTTCCAGCTATCCCTATGCTCTGGGGGAAGCGATGGAACTGCTGCCGGCGATTCTCTATACCACCCATGCCGGACCGGAACTGGGCAACGCCGTAGCGGATACGCTGCTGGGGAAAAACAATCCGGCGGCACGCTGTCCGATCACATGGTATCGTTCCGCACAAGATCTGCCGGACATCATGGAATATGACATCATTTCGGCAGAGCGTACCTATTTATATGACACGGTTGAACCGCTGTTCCCCTTTGGGCATGGTTTGTCCTATTCCAGTTTCGTCTACCGTGATTTTACTGCGGAGGAGAAGCCGGAAGGCATGCTGTTCCGGCTGACTGTAGAAAATACCTCTCAGCGGGACGGGGATGAAGTGGTACAGCTTTACTATCGGGCACTGCACCCTCGTGTCAAGCGTCCGCTCCGACAGCTGTGCGGCTTCCAGCGAGTGCCAGTGCCGGCAAATACAGCGGTGCCGGTGACAATTTTTGTTCCGTGGTACGCTTTGGAATACTATGACGTGACACAGGAAAAAATGCTGGTGGAACAAGGCGAGTACCGCTTTTCTGCGGGGGCATCTTCCGCGGACATTCGGCAAGAATTGGAATGCACAGTTTCCGGTGAAGTGATCCCACCGCGAAATCTCTCCCATTCTATATGCATCAAGAACTATGACAGCAAGCACGGCATAGAAATCACTCTGCGATTCTCGTACCGAAAGAACGACTGGTACGGCTGCACCAATGACTGGGGCGGCAGTTTTACCTTTGCCGATGCAGATTTTGCCGGCTATACCAAGGCAGAACTGTGGGCAGCAGCACCTTGTTCGCAGGCAGGTGTTGCCATCTACGCAGGAGAACAGCAGCTGGGCAGTGTGGAGATCCTGCCTTCTCGCAGCATGGACGATTTCCAGCTGTACACGATCCCGCTGAAGCCCTATACCGGACAGGCAGACCTGCGGCTGGAAATCACCGGCATGGCAAGTGTGTACCGGATTCAGCTGGGTTGAGGCAATACCTGGGCTTGTTTGAAAAAGAGAATTCTCTCTTAACGGAAACACTGCATAAAGCCACACATGACGCTCCGCCTTTCCCACAGTTCTCATACCTCCCCAAAAACAAAAAAAGACAGACCACGGTCTGTCTTTTTTTTCTTTCTTCAAAGCATGGATATTCCATTGCGTGCAATCTTTTCCGCCTGCTTTTTTAGACGAAGTTCCCGAAAAAAATCCCGCAGGATCTGGGCACATTCCGCCTGCAATAAACCGGCATGTACCTCCGGTGTCCAGTTGTAGGGCAGAGTGAACAGCTGTTCCACCGAATCCACTGCCCCGCCCTTGGGGTCGGCTGTGCCATAGACCACCTGTTCCAGACGGGCATGCAGAATCGCTCCCGCACACATGGGGCAAGGTTCCAACGTCACGTACAGAGCACTGTCCAGCAGCCGCCAGCCGCCCAGTGTCCGGCTCGCCGCATCGATCGCCATGATTTCTGCATGAGCAAGAGGCGAACGGTCTGCTTCCCGCCGGTTATATCCCTCGCCGATGATCCGTCCGGTGGATTTCTGCACCACCACTGCCCCCACAGGAACTTCGCCCATTGCCGCAGCCTGTGCTGCCAGTTCCAGAGCACGCATCATGTACCGTGCCTTGGGGACAAATCCGGTTTCCGTCAAAAAATCACCTCGATCACCATCAGAATCACACAGAGGATCAGCACAATGCTCAGCGGTCCCACATGCATCACCGTATAGAGCCGTTCCCGCAGGGTCAGGTAATGCTTCTGTGTCAGCAGGGCGGGATTTTTACGGGTGGGACGAATGGACAGCAGGCAGAGCAGAATTCCCGCTATCAGCACGAGAAACAGAAACAGCAAGCAATACGACTGCCAAAACGACGACTGCCAGATCTCCATTGCAAACAACCCGAACAGCATCACATGGTACAGCAGCCGGCAGAATATAGCCGGTACCACAGAACCACTCCGCAGAACGGCGACACCGGAAACCAGCGAAAAAGTCAGTTCCATCAATATCGTGGTGCAGCTATGGGACAGACAAACTGCAACAACTGCTGTCAGGATCACCGCATCCCAGTCCCCGAACTGCCGCAGCACATGAAGCATATCCCCATGCAGAAGCAGTTCTTTGCAGATGCTGATCGCCAGCACTTCAAAAACCAGATAAACGATCTGGTAAGAACGCCGCATATACGAAACGGTGTAATACGCTTCCCCCAGCGTACTGCTGCTCAGAAAATTCACCGGCGAAAACAGCAGCCACACATTAGCGACCGCAAAAACGATCAGTGTCACCGCAATAGCAGCCGGAAACTCCCGCGGTGAATCCAGCTTCCAGTGATACGCCACACGCCGCGGCATGCGGAAACAGCACCGGAGGATCAGCACAGGCACCATGAATTTCAGCACCGTCTTGCACATCAGAATGACCAGAACCGCCGTCTGGTTGCCGTAAACAGTGCCGTCACTGTAGCAATAGCCTACGTCCATTCCGGCTATCTGAGCGATGCCCATCAGGATCGCTGTCAGCAGGTTTTCGATCAGCAGATAGGCAAATATCGCCATGCCGATCACCATGGTGATCTGTATGAGCGACCGCCGTTCTTCCGCAGCCGGGTCTGGTTCATGAAACCCTTTTCCCTCGATGTAAACCGCTTCTTTTTTCTGTTTCTTGCAGCGAAAGGCATATGGGTTATCTTCTTTGTTCCGCCATGCACGGAATGCATGATTATATGCTTCCGAAACATTGCTGTAGTTGGAATCTGCAATCACGTCCACCGTATCCGAAACGGCAGCAGAAGGCTTCTCCAGATTTTGTAATTTCATATGTTATTACGCTCCCCTCAAGCGTCATCTCAAACGGAAACGCCCTTCTCCGCGGCATTTCCTTTCAGGGAACACTGCATAAAGCCCGCCTGACGGCTTTGCACGCAATCTACGTACAGATTTTCCGTCATATTGCCCAGAAATCCCTTGCCAGACAACTGCGTTCGAGGCAGGATTCTGCTCGAGAACAAAGGCGTGTCGCACTAAGATTGATTGCGACCATACAGTCTGCCTGCGGAATTTCTGTGTAATCTGCCGAAAAATCTGAATACACATCTTACGCACAAGCTTTATGCAGTGTTCCCTTTCATTCTTCACAATTTTTGCCGTGTGCCCTGTGCACAACGGAACAACATTTTTGGTTGTATATCAAATTGCTATGATTTTTCCCATTTTTTCTACTCTTATTATACCATGCCACCGAAAATGATGGTTTAGTGAAGTGGAAATAATATCGTTATGTTTTTTGAAACCTTCATATCAGCTTTGTGTATAAGATGAATAAATGGCAACAGGACATAAAAAGCAACAGGAATCGTGGGGTTCGCGGGGAATGTTTGAGAGGAGATGCCTTGAAAAAAGCCTCCTCCCTTGCGAATATCTGTCATTTCGCAAGGGAAGAGGCTTATCGATAAGAGGAAATCAGTTTTGGTAAGGCAATTTGTCAACGATATGCACCAAAAATTGCATCAGCACAACGGCATCATCGCTGCCAACTTCGCTGTCGCCGTTGCAGTCGGCATTTTTCTTAGTGGCATCGTCCAGCATAACCGCACCAGCACAGGCTTTGTTCAGCAGGACTGCATCGGTGATGTCCACTCGTCCGTCGAGGTTGAGGTCGCCGTAGAGGGCGGTGGGTTCGGTTTGGGCGGAAGATGTGGTGGTTTGGTTGGTAGTTGCAGTGGTCTGTTTTGCTGTGGTAGTTTCGGTTTGTTTTGCAGTAGTGGCAGTGGTTTGCTCTGCCGTGGTGGTTGTGCTTTGTTTTGTCGTAGTTGCGGTAGTTTGCTTTGTTACGGTAGTTTCAGTCTGCTTTGCAGTGGTTGTGGTTTGTTCTGGTGTGGTAGTCGTTGTTTGTTCGGTGGTAGTTTGTTTTGCAGTAGTGGTAGTTTCTGTAGTTGTGTCTGTGGTTGTCGTGGTAACAATACTGTTCAAGGACACAAAGGGAATCTCTTTTTCTGCCGCATAAGTTTCCGCATATGAACCGGTATAGCCGTAAATGGTCAGATCGCTACAGCTTTTAAAAACGTTATAATCGATTTTTGTCACACTGTCTGGTATGATGATTTCAGTCAGGCTAACGCAATTGTCAAAAGTCATAGCATCAATGCTCGTCATGCCATTTGGAATCGTGATCTTGGTCAAATGTGTGCAATCGCCAAAAGCAAGCATGCCGATATTGGTTATGCTGTCTGGCAGAGTAATTGTTGTCAGATTGGTACAGCCATAGAATGCATTGCCATGAATACTTGTCACACTATCCGGCACGACAACACTTGTCAAGGCAGTACAATTGTTGAAAGCACCTATATTGATCGTCACAACATCTTCAGGAATTACAACATCACCAGCACAAGTACTTCCGTCAATCAAAAGATGATTGATAATTACCAATGGATTTTCTTTCTGTCTTGCTGCCAGCCAAGCAGTGCCGTAAAAAGCTTTGTTCTCTATACTAGTCACGCTGTCTGGTATCGTAATTTCAGACAAATTGGTACAGTTTTCAAAGGTGTTATGTGCAATTGTAGTCATGCCACTCGGGAGAGTTACAGCAGTCAGACCAGTGCAATTTTCAAAAGCCAACCCTGCTATTGCAGTAACGCTATCCGGTATTGTGATTTTCTTCAGTCCAGTACAATTCAAAAAGGCACTAGTTCCGACACTTGTCATGCCGTCCGGCAGCACAACTTCAGTCAGACCTGCACAGTCCACAAAAGCATACTCATCTATACTGGTCAGGCTGTTTGGCATGGTAATCTTTTCTAATTTTGTGCATGCCTTAAACGCATAACGTCCAATGTTTGTTACGCTATCCGGTATAGTGATTTCCGCCAAACTGGTACAGTTAGAAAAAGTATATTCTCCAATACTTGTCATACTGTTGGATAGGGTAACATCAGCCAAATTTGTACAATCTGAAAAAATGATTTCCTCCATGCTTGTCACACTGTTTGGAATCGTGATCTCTGTCAAACTGGTACAACCAGAAAAGGCAGCTTGTCCAATGCTCGTTACGCTGTCCGGTATGGTAATTGCAGACAAACTGGTGCAGCCCGAAAAAGTATATCCTCCAACACTGGTCAAGTGATCGGATAGTGTAATGCTTTCCAAGTTAGTACAATTCGAAAAAACAAAACCGCCAATATCTGTGACACTGTTCGGTATAGCGATCTTTGTCAGACTGGTACAGCCGGAAAAAGCACTTTCACCAATGCTTGTCACGCTGTCTGGTATGGTGATTGCAGTCAGATTCTCAAGATTTGAAAATGCATTTCCTTCAAAGCTTGTCACACTATCCGGTATAGTAATCGCAGTCAAATCACTGCACCCATAAAAAGCATTTTTTGCAATACTTGTTACGCGTTTTCCGTCAATTCTTGCCGGAATTTCTACTGATTCTACAGTTTCATTACAGCCGGAAATCTTTACTTCATCGGTATCTGTCACGCTATAGTACAAGTCCCCGTAGGTGCCGTCATAAGAATTTATCACATATGCACTTGCGGTGAATACTGTCTCCACGCTCTCCAACATGTTCTGCACCCCAGACACGCCAACACTACCCAGACAGAGCACGCCGGCAGTCACAGTTGCAAGCACTTTTTTCCACAGCTTCATCTTCATTCCTCCGTTTTTCTTTTGTTGCAAATTGTCTGTTTTTATTATAGCATGTCAACTTAAAAAAGTCAAATGCCTTTTCATAAATTTCCAGTTTTGTGGAACATTCTACTATTGTCCAAGTGATTTTTCCATGTCTTCCGCGAATTTCCCCCTTCGAATTCTTCCAAAATTCCAACAAATATACAAAAAGTCAGCTTTAAATCAAACCTGCATTGTCAAAAACAGAGAAATCATTACAAATATATTGCATCGTTTTCAATGACGTAATATAATAAAAGCAGGAAAATTCTGCCGGAAACCCGCAGAACATGGGCAGCTGTGTTCTGCTTTTTCTTTCCCTGGAATTTGTCGAATCGTGTCGAAAAAAGGAGAATCCACCATGAAAACCGCATTCCAAAAAAAGGCATATAGTATCCTGACGGCACTGGTGTTGCTGCTGACAGCATGCACCGGTGCCGTTTTCAGCAGCAGTCGGGCAGCGGCTCTGGAACTGGAGGGTACCGGCAAGACGGACAATCCTTACTTGCTCTCAACCGCCGCAGAACTGCTGGAGTTTGCGGAAAAGGCAGCGGCTGATCCCAGCATTTGTGCAATGCTGACGGCGGATATTTCGCTGGAGGGAGAAACCTGGACACCGATTGGCTCCTATGCCGGCACTTTTGACGGCAATTATCACTGCATTTCGAATTTGCAGTGCAGCGGCGGCAGAAACACAGGTATGTTTACCAACCTGGAAGGCACTGTGCAAAATCTGGGGCTGACTGATGTGCATATCCAGGGAAAAAACTATGTCGGCGGAATTGCGGCAGTGTGCAGCGGTAAAATTATAAATGTATTCTGCGAGGGGGATATTACTGCAACAAGTAGTGCAGGAGCTGCCGGTGGTTTAATAGGACAGGGCAAAAGGAAATACTACCAAGGAGCTGTTTTGCAAAACGCCTACCACATCGGCACAGTTACCGCAAAGGGGACAGTCGGCGGTCTTGCCGGACGAAGCGATGCACCGTTGCAAAACTGCTACCATATCGGAACAGTTGCAAAAACAGACGCTGCTTCCGAAGATTCTGCCGGCATGCTGGTGGGCAGACTGGGAGATATGTCAGAAACGCAATTGCAGAATTGTTTCTACACAGCGGGAAATTATTCTGCGGTTGGACGAGATTACATAGAACCAGAGGGCATGCAGCAGGCAGAGGAGAATTTCCAGAACGGCATTGTTGCCGAACTGATGAATGCCGGCGGCGATATGTGGTGTGTCCGCGAGGGGAAAACTGTACTGAAAGAATTCGCGAACAATACTTCAGCAGCTACCACCACAACAGAGAGAACTACAACTTCTGATACAACGAACACGGCTGCTTTGGCAACAACAACTTCTGCCACTACAAGTTCAGCTGCTTCGACAACGACAACTTCCGCTACTACAAGTACAACCACTTCGGCAACCACAACTTCCGCTACTACAAGCACAACCGCTTCGACAACGACAACTTCCACCACAACAAGCACAACTGCTTCGGCAACGACAACTTCCACTACCACAAGCACGACCACTTTAAAAACCACGACTTCCACTGCCACAAGCACGACCACTTCAACAACCGCAACTTCCACTACTACAAGTACAGCTGCTTCGACAACCACGACTTCCACTGCCACAAGTACAACCACTTCAACTACAACTTCTACCACCACAAGAACAACGGCTTCAACAACCACGACTTCTACCACATCAAGCACAACGGCTTCCACAACTACAAGTACAACCACTTCAACAACCACGATTTCTACCACAACAAGTACAACTACTTCAACAACGACTACTTCCACCACCACAAGCAAGACCACTTCAACAACAACTTCCACTACTACAAGCACGACCACTTCAATAGGCACAACAACTTCTACCACCACAAATACAACCACTTCGACAGCCACGACTTCCACCACCACAAGCACGACTGCTTCGACAACCGCAACTTCCACTACTATAAGCACGACCGCTTCGACAACCACAACTTCCACCACCACAAGTACAACGGCTTCAACAATCGCAACTTCCACTGCTACAAGCACAACAATTTCGACAGCCACTACTTCCGCCACCACAAGAACAACGGCTTCAACAACCACGACTTCTACCACCACAAGCACAACGGCTTCAACAACGACAACTTCCGCCACCACAAGAACAACGGCTTCAACAACTACGACCTCTACCACCACAAGCACAACGGCTTCAACAACTACGACTTCCACCACCACAAGAACAACGGCTTCAACAACGACAACTTCCACCACCACAAGCACGACCGCTTCGATAACTACAACTTCCACCACCACAAGCACAACTGCTTCGACAACCGCAACTTCCACCACGACCACCATACCCCCTGACGAAAATTTCCCGCAGATCATGGGCGATGCAGACCGCAATGGTCGGGTGGACTCCACAGATGTTTACATGGTAATGCTGTATTGTGCATATCACGGTGCCGGCTATCACGATTACACCTTCACGGAATATCCGGAGATCGAAGCCGCTCTGCTGACCAAGCTGGACATCAACGGCGACGGCTCCATTGACACTACTGATGTCTATTTTATACTCCGCTACGTTGCCTATCAGGGAGCCGGCATTCCGACAGACTGGGACGAACTGTACGAAAAACATATTTTGCAATATTGCCCAAAATATTCTTTAGATGTTTTTAAATTGTACCCACAATCTTTTTACATCACTACACAGAAAAAGTGTATAATAGAATAAGTTGTAAACAAAAAACGAAAAACAAGAAAGGACAAGCAAACACACATGAAAAAACTAATTACACTTCTGCACGGTTTCTGTATGGCACTGGCGGACAGTGTCCCCGGCGTTTCCGGCGGCACGATCGCATTCCTCATGGGCTTCTATGACAACTTTATCGGTTCCCTGAACGCCCTGATCTCCGGCAGCAAGCAAGAACGCATCCAGGCTGTCAAGTACCTCATCAAGCTGGGCATCGGCTGGGCGATCGGCTTTTGCTCCTCGGTGCTGGTGCTGGCAAATGTCTTTGAATCCCAGATCTATCGGGTATCCTCCCTGTTCATCGGCTTCATCATCTTCGCGATTCCGGTCGTGATCTACGAGGAAAAAAAGGTACTGAAAGACCGCTGGAAAATGAGCTTCTTCGTCCTCATCGGCATGGCATTCGTGGTGGCGATCACCTATGCCAACACTTTTGTAGGCGGCGGAAAAGATCTGAGCAATCCCGGCATCGGCATGTACATCTATGCATTCTTCGTGGGAGCCGTTGCGATCTGTGCTATGGTTCTGCCGGGCATTTCCGGTTCCACGCTGCTGCTGATCTTCGGGCTGTACATTCCGATCATTAACGGCATTCACGACCTGCTCCACCGGAATCTCCACATGCTGCCCATTCTGATCGTCTTTGGGCTGGGCGTCATTACCGGCATCATCAGCATTATCAAGCTGATCCAGAATGCCCTGACCAAACACCGCGGGGCTACGGTATATCTGATCATCGGCATGATGCTGGGTTCCCTGTACTCCGTCTTTATGGGACCCACCACGCTGGAAAATCCACAGCCGGCAATGGGACTGCACACGTTCAGCATTGTGTTCTTCCTCATCGGCGGCGTAGTGATTCTGGGCATGCAGGGCTTGAAAATGCTCTCGGATAAGAACAGCACCCCTGCCAATGAGCCAAAAGCAGAAGTGCAGGCAAAGTAAAGGCAATACCACATACAAAAAGCCGTATCGGTAATTCCATTCCGATACGGCTTTTTTCTGTCCATTCAAAAATTCATGATTGTAAAGCGGTCTGCGTGTTGTTCTTCTGTTACGCCACCAGCATCTCCCACGTGGTGGGAATCCCCGCACTGTTCCGTGCAATATACAGCAGCACATAGAACACGTCTGTAGAATCGACTGCACCGCTGCCGTCAATGTCCGCCGCTTTTTCCTGTGCCGGTGTCCAGCCGGAATCCATGCCTACCGCATTCTGTGCAACGCCCAGCAGGATGTAAAACACGTCCGTAGAATCCACGCTTCCGCTGTTGTCCAAGTCGGCAAGAAGCAGTTCTTCAAGGATACTATTATAATGTATTGTCGCCTGCTCCAGCAGTTCATTCCCTGATTCGATCTGGACATTGCTCCACTCGTTTTCCGACATGACAGTGTACACTGCCGACAGTTTCGTACAGTCGGAAAAGGCAGATTCCCCGATTTTCGCCAGATTGCCCTGTACTGTCAGCGTTTCCAGACCAGAACACTGCCAGAAAGCACCCCAATCAATTTTCGTCACACTTGCCGGCAGCATGATCTTCTGCAAATTTCCGCAGTTGTAAAAGGCAAAGTTCCCGATTTCCGTCACACCGTCCGGCACTTCTACCGCTGTACCAGAGCACGTTGTCGCATCAATCAAAATATGGTTCACCTGTACCAGCGGATTCTCCGTCTGCTGATTTTTCAGCCACGCCGTATCGCAAAACGCATCTAATCCGATTTTCTGTAAGGTCACCGGAATTTCCAATTCCGCCAGCAAGCCGCAGGAACGAAAGCAATTATCCCCCACAGCAGCCAGATTTTTCGGCAGCGTCACATGCTGTAACTTATGACAACTCCAAAACGCATTCTTTCCGATCGTCTGTACCGTGTCCGGTATCTCCACACTGGTCAAATTTTCACAAAATTGAAACGCATCTTCTGCAATTTCCGTCACTGGTTTTCCGGCAATTTTTTCCGGTATTACCACTTCTTCGGCAGACTTGTCACACTGCGTGACAATTGCCCGATCTGCTTCCAGTTGATACGTCAATGCTCCCACTGTTTTAGTCTCTGTATTCTCTGCTGCATCAGTAGTGTTTCCGTTTTCAATGCCCTTAACCGTAAAATTGACAACAACCTGATCGTCAGGTTGCAGACCACCTGCCACTTGGAAATACTCGCCCGATGTTTCTTCGGAATACAGATCGTTTGTTTTTTTGCTTGACCAGACATTCAGAATACTCAGCTGAACACTTTTGCCGTCATCGGCAACACGCAGCGTACTGTCAGACGGTCCGGTATATGTCAGAGGAGTCACTGTGCCGTCTGGGTGCTGCACTTCAATGGAATCCACTGTAAAATGCAGCGAAAACATCGTACTCCGCAAGGATGCGTCAAAAGCAGTTTCTCCTTCCGGAAGATAATCATATGCGTTAATATCGGTGGCAATCTCCAGAAATTCTATTATATCTGTACTGGCATCTATTTTCGCACTGACTGTATAACTGCCATCGTTTGTGATGACAGCATCTTCTCCAGTTATGCTGTTTTTTTCAGCGGCAGAACTGTCGCCGTCCGCTACCCATTTAGCGTTTGCACCAGCACAAATTGCCAGAAATGCCTTGTACCCTGTACTTTTCGATACAGACGATTCGGCAAATACTTCCAGACTGGCGGAACAAGCCGTCAGTACAACCGCAAGAAGCACCGCAATATTCTTTTTCCATATATGTTTCTGCATGTTCTTATTCTCCTTTTATTTTTCCGGCTGTCATAGTCCTGTTGTTTCTCTCGCATCTTTCTCCAGCACCGAAAACGCCTGCCGGAGATTCCGCACGCCGGCAATGCGAATCTGATAGGAGCCGCCTTTCAGTTCGTGCAGGCACTGATGCGGCACGATGCACCGCGTAAAGCCCATGCGTTCCGCCTCCTGCACCCGCCGCCGAATGTGGGAAATGCCACGCACTTCGCCGCCCAGTCCCACTTCGCCAAAGGCAACCGTCCGTTCCGAGATCGGCTTGTCCACCAGCGAGGAATACAGACACAGTGCCACCGCCAAGTCCCCTGCCGGTTCGTCCAGCTGGAACCCGCCGACCACATTCAGGTACACGTCCAGCGTTCCGAAAAACATGCCCAGATGTTTTTCCAGTACCGCGATCAGGATCACCATGCGGCTATAGTCAAACCCCTGCGTCTGCCGCCGCGGTGCAGAGAAGCCGCTTTTGGTGGCAAGCACCTGAATTTCCGCCAGAATCGGACGGGAGCCCTCCATCATACAGGTAACACAGGTGCCGGAAACGCCGTGAGGTCTGCCGTCCAGCAGCATTGCCGAAGGGTTGGGCACTTCGTGCAGTCCGCTGTCCTGCATCTCGAACACGCCGATCTCATTGGTAGAACCATACCGGTTTTTCACAGCACGCAGCAGCCGGTAGGACAGGTTCCGTTCTCCCTCGAAATACAGCACGGTGTCCACAATATGTTCCATGACCTTCGGACCGGCAATGGCTCCGTCCTTGTTGACATGCCCCACGATCCACACCGGAATGTCCAGCTGTTTCGCCGTGTGCATAAACAGGTTGGTGCACTCCCGCACCTGTGTCAGGCTGCCGGCACTGGAGGAAATTTCCTCCATTCGCATGGTCTGAATGGAGTCGATAATGACAATATCGGGACGGCTGGCGGAAATGGTGTCGCAGATGCTCTGGGCATCGGTGACTGTCAGCAGAAACAGATTTTTCGTTGTCACGCCCAGACGCTCCGCCCGCAGCTTGATCTGTTTGGCGGATTCCTCACCGGAAACATACAGCACAGTGTGTTCCTTTCCGAAGTACTGGCAGATTTGCAGCAGCAGTGTGCTTTTTCCGATACCCGGCTCGCCGCCCAGCAGCACAATGGAGCCACGCACCAGTCCGCCGCCCAGCACGCGATCCAGTTCGCCTACGCCGGTATGATAACGGACATCAGCCGTGGTGTCCACATCTTCCAGTTCCTGTATTTTGTCCGACAAGTCCACCGGTTTCCGGCGGCTGTTGCCCACCGCCTGTGTGGGCAGCGGAACATCTTCTTCCAACGTGTTCCACGAGCCGCAGGAGGGACACTTGCCGTTCCACTTGGCACTTTCGTAGCCGCATGCTGTGCAGCGGTATATGATTTTAGGCTTTGCCATAAAGGTTCTCCTTTTTGTTGTGTTATTTGTATTATACCATGATGCGGGCAGAAGTGCAAGCTGTAGACTGGAATGCGAGATTTTTTGCGTAATATCTAGGGTAATGTTTCCCTAATATAGCAAAAAAAGACCTCACGCCCCGAAAATTCCCGAAAATATCTTATATTTACGATTTTCGCAGTGTTTGTTCACATTCATTTTCCTTTTATCATATATAATAAAAACAGATTTTTTTATGAAAGGATTTTGACAGATGTTACTCTACTTTTTACTGCCAATTCTATGCAACGCCCTGCTTCTGGCGGCGTGCAAACTGCCGAAGCTGGCACCGGCTGGCTCTGAATTCTCAAAAACCGCAGTCAGAATGGGAATACTGACTGCCGGAGAAATTCTGGTACTGCTGCTTCTGCATGCTCTGATCCGCGGGTTCCAGATCACCGGTTCCCACCTGTTTCCGCCGCTGCCGCTGGCGATCACCCTGCTGCTGCTCGGTGCAGGAACTGCCTTTTCCGGAAAGCAGGACACTGCTGTTCTGCGGAAATATCTGCGAAAAGCCGCCTGCATTGCCGGCTGCGTCTTTCTGCTGGAAGTGCTGGTGTTCCACATCACCGGCTTCACCACCCAGAAAACCAAAGAGGAACTGCCCCTTTCCACCGCAGAAATCAGCGATGAGGAAGCGGCTTCTTTCAACGACAAGGGCGAGATCACCATTACCGGCAACTGCACCCTGACCTTTTCTGATCTGGACTGGGACGAGCTGCACTGTGTCCGGCTGCATGCGGACGGCAAGGACAAGATGTATCAGGTTTCCCTCTCCATGAAAGACAACAACCTGACACAGCGATTCGAAAAGACTGCACAGACACAGGCGACCGGCAGCTATGACACCCTGCAATTTGCCATGCAGCCCTATGAAAAAATTCACGTGCTGCAACTCCAGTTCGAAAACATCGATGCCCCGATCACTCTGCACAGCGGCACCGCCTATGCGGCAATTCCCTTTGCCTTTTCCACAGGGCGGTTCCTGCTGGTGCTGCTGATCGCACTGGGACTGACTGCCTGCAAGCAGTTCTCCGTCTGGGAAATCCACTATCAGGCGAAAAACTGGAAGCACAATCTGGCGGTGCTGATGACCCTGTTCGGCTGCCTTGCCTGCATCAGTGCTTTCATTGTGCCCGACCAGAAGCCCACTGACATCCATTCCGTGGACATCAGCAACGTCTACGGAAAAACGCTGGAAGCATGGACGGACGGGCATTCCTACATGAATTTCGACGTGACACCGGAACTGGCGGAACTGGAAAATCCCTACGACAATTCCAACCGCGATGGCGTTTCCTATAACTGGGACTATGCCTACTACAACGAACACTATTACTGCTATTTCGGCTGTGCTCCGGTGGTGCTGATCTATCTTCCATTCTATGCCATTACCGGAAAAGTTCCCACTCTGAACTTCGCGTACTGCATCACTGTGGCAGCCATTATCATCGCCATATTCGGACTAATCATGACACTGGTGCGGCGATATGACAAACAACCGCCGCTGTTGCTGTTGTTGTTCGGACTGGTTTCTGCCGTGGCGGGCTGCGGTGCTTTTGTGGGACTGAACTACAACGACCGGTATTACCTCTGCCTGCTCATGGGTATGTTCGGACTGCTGCTCGCCCTCTGGACGGGATTCGCCGCGGTTTCCGTGAAAAAATCGTGGAAACGCTTTGCCTTGCTGGCAGTCAGCGGCATTGGCGTGGTAATCACGGCGGCTTCCCGTCCCAACCTGCTGGTCTATGTCCTGCTGCTGGTGCCGATTTTCCTGCATCTGCTGTTCCGGAAAGACCTGCGGCTGCAAAACCGGCTCATCAGTGCCGGCTGTTTCCTGCTTCCGACACTGGTTGGTGCGGCAGCGATCATGTGGTACAACCAGATCCGGTTTGACAGCCCGCTGCAATTCGGGGCAATTTACCAGATGACAGTAGACAACACCGCCGCAAACCGCATCAGTCTGGCACGTTTTCCGGCTGCCTTTGCGGCATATTTCCTGCACCCCATGGAACTGATGGACGACTTCCCGTTCCTGAAAGACAATGCAGTGCTTGTTCCCAACCACATGATGTATCTCTTTGTCGAAAGATCTTTCGGAGCGTTGGCAATGCCGTCGGTACTGCTGGGCGTGCTCAGCATTCCCCTGCTCTGGAAAAAGTGGAAACAGCGGGACGACTGCCGGATCCGCCGTGCTCTGGTGCTGATTACCGTTATCGGAGCCGTTCTTCTGGCGTGGGTGGACTACTGCATGGCAGGCATCACCATTCGCTACCTGCTGGATATTATGGTAGTGCTCAGCGTCATGTCCACCATGCTGCTGCTGCAAGTGCCGGCAGTGCTGAAGCCCTATTCCGCCAATGCTGCACAAATCAGCCAGAAAGTCATCGCACTGGCAATGACTGGAACCGTGCTGGCATACTTCTGTATTCTCATCACCTCCGGCGATGGCGTGGCACTGTATAAGGCACACCCCACGATCTGGAATGTTCTGAAAGATACACTGGTATTCTGGAGATAACCCGCGGAGAAATTTGCAAATACAAAAGCCGTTCTGTACAAGATGCGTACAGAACGGCTTTTTTGTGATGTAACTTATGGCTAACAACACCCTACAGTCCACTCAACCGCGTTCCTCTAAGGAAACACTGGATAAAGCTTGTGCGTAAGATGCGTAGTCAGATTTTTCGGCAGATTGCACAGAAAT
>OFSC01001244.1_pt1 | contig 17119 bp, 12 predicted proteins | sample 1543201 | NCBI WGS metagenome assembly OFSC01 (sample SAMN04209228, study PRJEB22552) | human gut metagenome | biome: gut; material: feces | host: Homo sapiens | place: USA: Oklahoma
CTGGGAAAAAGCAGAGCTGGATTATGACGGCGGCAGAGCAGAATATGAGCTGGAATTTCACAGCGGTCACCGGGAATACGAATGTACCGTTGACGCAATCAGCGGCAATGTCCTGAGCTTTGAAAGAGATTAGCCTTGCATTTATCACCTTCTCCTGTTATACTGAATCTGGAAAATCCACCTGAGCGCTCTGGTTTCCTTTGCATGGGATTTTCCGTTTGTATACTCCTATTGAGCGGTTCAGGCAGTCAGCTGCCTGAACCCTTTTTTATCTCTACACCGGAGGGGGAAAGAGCTTCCATGTTGATGACCATGATGATGGTGGAAAACCAATTAAAGCCGCTTCGTCCCGCAGCGGACCCGCAGCAGCTGGAATCCCTTCTGCACGAAATCGCACAGGGCAGCCAGGAGGCGTTTGAACAGCTGTACCACGCCACCGACAGCGCCATCTACGGTTTTGCCCTGTCGCTGACCCGCAACCACCACGAGGCGCAGGACGTGATGATGGACACCTATCTGAAGATTCGCTGCGCTGCCCACCTGTATCTGCCGATGGGCAAGCCGATGGCATGGATTTTGACCATCACCAAAAATATTGCCCGCACCCGCCTGCGTGCCGCCTCCCGACAGATTCCTTTCGAGGAGGTCGAGCAGTCCTCCCTCCCCTTTGACCACGACACCGAGGAGGCGATCGCTTTGGAACAGGCGATGCGGGTGCTCAACGAGCAGGAACGGCAGATTTTGATTCTTCACGCGGTGACCGGACTCAAGCACCGTGAGATTGCAGAAATGATGGGCATGCCGTTGGCGACAGTGCTTTCCAAATATGCCCGCTCGCTCAAAAAATTAAAAGCACAGCTGGAACAGCAGCCATCCGATGGCAGGGAGGTGTAAGAGGATGAAGGACAACCAAAACAAACGCAGAAAACTGACCAACGAACAGGTCGAGCAGATGCTGGCAAGGGCGGTGCAGAAGAATGTGCCCGATATTCTCCAGCAGGCAGCCTCCACACCGGTCACTCCGCTTGCCATGGTGGATGAGATCCTGCCCGTCCAATACCCGCGCAGACGTCCGCACTGGCAGAGACTGGCAGCCGCCTGCCTGATGCTCCTGCTGACCGGTGCCGGCATCTTCAGCTGGCTGTGGTTTCCCACCCGGGCGGTGGTTTCCATCGAAGTCAATCCTTCGGTGGCGCTGTCGCTCAACCGCTTCTCCTATGTCATCAACACCCGCGCCAACAACGATGACGGCGCTGAGCTGCTCGACGACCTTTCGCTAAACAATCTCAAGCTGGACACCGCCCTCAATGCCCTCATCGGCGCAATGGACCGTCAGGGCTATCTGACACCGTCGGCGCAGGTCAACATCTTTGTTGACGGCAAGGATGACGACTACAACCGACAGCTCTACCAGCAGGTCACCGACAGCTTCTCCCACCTTCTTCCGTCGCAAGCACCGCAGGAAGAAACAAAGGAGCAGGAGGACACCCCGCAGCTGCTCTCGGAGGAACAGGTCAAACAGATTTGCCTGTTCCACGCCGGCGTCCAGGCTGCACAGACTTCCTTCCAGTCTATTTCCTTGCAGCAGGGGGAGCAGCCGGTCTACCAGCTTTTGTTTACCGCTGCGGGCAGCTCCTACATCTACCGCATCGACCCGTACAGCGGTCAGGTCCTCTCCTATGAGCGCACCGAGGAAACAGCCGCCCAGCCAAACACACCTGCCGCTTCTGCTCCTGCCCAACCGCAGGCAGAGCCGAAATCGGTTTCGCTGGAGCAAGCAAAGCAGCTTGCCCTGCAAAAAGCCGGACTGAGCGGACAGACGGTCACCTGGGAAAAGGTGGAGCTGGACGAAGAGGACGGCATTTCCTATTACGAGCTGGAGTTTACCTTCTCTCAAAGCGAGTATGAATGTGAAGTCGATGCCGGCAGCGGCAGCATCCTTAAATTTGAACAAGATTAAAGGTCTTTCGATAAAAAATCAGGCAGAGGAAAACATTTTCCTCTGCCTGATTTTTTTATCGGTGGGATGCCGCATCCTCTTCTGAGGCGGATTCCTCCTGCTCCTTTTCATAATACTGCGCCTGTGCCTGCCACAGACGGTTATATTTTCCGTCGACGTCGGCAATCAGGCTGTCGTGGTTGCCCTGCTGGACGATTTTGCCGCCGTCAAACACCAGAATCTCATCGCAGAATCGGCAGGAAGAAAGCCGGTGGCTGATGTAGATGGTGGTCTTATCCTGTGCAATCTCGTTAAAGCGCGCATAGATTTCCGCCTCGGCAATCGGGTCGAGTGCCGCTGTCGGTTCATCCAGGATGATGAATGGGGAATCCTTGTACAAAGCGCGGGCAATCGCGACCTTCTGCGCCTCGCCGCCGGAAAGCTCGACTCCTGTTTCCGAAAAATCCCGATACAGCACCGTATCCAATCCGTTGGGCATCCGGTCCAGCCGCTCGCCAAAGCCGACCTTTCGCAGGACGGTTTCCACCTTTTCGCGGTCGTATCGGCAGCTGCCTGCTACGTTGTCACCCAACGGCTGTGAAATCAACTGAAAATCCTGAAAGACGACCGAGAAGATGTGCATATAGTCGTCGTACCGGTACTTTCTGATGTCGATGCCGTTGAGCAAAATCTGTCCTTCCTGCGGGTCATACAGTCGGCAGAGCAGCTTGATGAAGGTCGTTTTGCCGGAACCGTTCTCTCCGACCACTGCCATGCGCTCTCCAACCCGAAAGCGCAGGCTGACGTTATGCAGCGCCCACTGCTCCGAGCCGGGGTAGCGGAAGGAAACATTGTGAAACTCCACCTCATATTTGCGGTCGGAGCGTTTTTCGGTGGTCAGGGAGCCTTGGTACATCGAATTGGGAATATCCAGCAGCTGATAGACCGGCTTTAAAAAGGCGGCGTTGCTCTTGACGGTCCCCCAGGTGCGGAACAGGTCGCCGATGTTTTTGGAAAGAGCGGTGACAGCGCCCACATACTGGGTGATGGAGCCGACGCCAAAGGCTCCTCCCATCGCCTTTAAGCAGGTGAACAGGTAGATGAAACCGGTCAAAAACGCCGAGATGCCTTCACTGAGTCCTTCGGTCAGACCCATCTTTCCCCTGGACAGCTTTGCCGGCTCTCCTTTGGTGGTAAACATACCGGTTTCTTTCCAGTAATGCTCTGCTATCTTCTGCTGCTCATACATCCTGATGTCGATGGCGCGGGAGCGGTCTGACCCCAAACCACTCCAGAAGTTGAAGATGCGGTTGCCATACTTGGAAATCTCCGCAAGCCCGCTCCACATCCCGACCACCTTTTCGCCTAGCTTGCCGGACAGAAAGCTGATGGCGCCGATGACAGCGACCAGCAGCAGAACAAACAGCGGGTTATTGAGCCACAGATACCCTGCCGACTGCTCGGGCACCGGCAGTATAAACAGGCTGACGCTTAAAAAGACGGCGCTGAGGATACCCAGCAGCGCGGTGGAAACCTCCTCCACCAGCGATGCCAGTTTTCCAATTCCCCAGCTTCCCCAGCGCTGATTCTGCAAAACCTGCGAGCGCAGGTCGTAGGTGCTCTGCTTGTCGATGTCGGCAAAGTCCATCGAGAAAAACTTTTTGGCAAACAGCTGTTCCTGTTTGATGGCAAAGACCTCTTCTTCCACCTTCTTCCAGCGTAGCAGGCAGGCGCGCAGCAGCATCAGCGCACAGCCTGCTCCCACCGTCCAGGCAACCCATCCCCACAGAACCGATGGACGGCGCAGACCGGCAAGCTCGTCAATCAGCCGTGCCGATAGATAGATGGTCACATAAGGGGAAACTGCCTCCACCAACGAATACAGCAGGATGGAAGGAAACAGCCGGGGACAGAGCCGATGGACATCTGCAAAGGCTTTGCGGTGGATTTTGATTGCTTCTTTGTTGCTCATTAGAATACCTTCCCTTCCTTGTAGTAGCGGCTTTGTATCTCAAATAGCTTGGCATAGCCGCCGCCCTGCTGCAAAAGCTGCTCGTGGGTACCTTCCTCACAGATGCCGCCGTTCTCCAAAAAGATGATGCGGTCGCAAAAGCGGGTCGAAGCCAGTCGGTGCGAAATGAACAGCGAAGTCTTTCCCTTGCTCATCTCGTCATATTTTAAGTAGATGTCATTTTCTGCAATCGGGTCGAGCGCCGCGGTCGGTTCGTCCAGCAGCAGGATGCCGCCGTCCTTGTACAAAGCGCGCGCCAGCATCAGGCGCTGGGTCTGTCCGCCTGAAAACAGCACGCCGTCCTCATAGACCTCTCTGCCCACCTTGGTTTCGATTCCCTGCGGCAACTGGGAAATCTTTTCGGTCAGCCCTGCCTGCTCGATGCACCGGTTGATTTTTTCCACATCGTAGCCCTGCGCCTGCTGGGAAATATTCTGCGCCACCGATGCGCTGAGCACCGAAAAATCCTGAAAGACTGCCGAAAACAACCGGTAGTACTCCCTGCGGTCCAGCTGACGGATGTCCTGCCCATTGAGCAGCACCCTGCCCTCAGTCGGGTCCAGTAAGCCGCACAGCAGCTTGACTAAGGTGGTCTTACCTGCTCCGTTGAGTCCCACGATTGCCAGCTTTTCGCCTGCATGGACGGTCAGGTTCATTCGGTCGATGGTATTTTTTGTTGCCTTGGGATAACAAAAGGACACATTCTCCAGCCGCAGCTCATAGCCCTGCACCTTTGGAAGCTGCTTGCCGCCTGCAAAGCAGAACGGCTCCTCAATCTCCAGATATTCGCGAATGCTGGTCAAATCCAGCGCCTCCCGGCGCAGGGTCATGCTGTCGTTTAAAATGCCGGTAATCCAGTTGGCAAAGCCGCCGATTGCCGAAAAGTAAAGCAGAAATTCGGAGGCACTTAATCCCTGGTCCAGCGCCATATTCAAAAGATACCAGTAAGCCAGCCCGTTTCTGGCAACGCTGAGCGCAACGTCCGCCAGGTTGCCCAGCAGCTGCACCCGCTCCCGACGCAGGATAAAGCCTTCATACAGCCGCATGGTGCTGTCGTAGATTTCCTCGAGCCAGCCGCCCAGCCCAAAGATGCGGATGTCCTTTGCCAGATTGATTGACTCGGATTTTTTCTGGATGTAGCTGAGCTTGGCGGTATACTCCCGCTCCTCCTCTCGGTGCGCAAAGTTCCAGCTGCTGGTGCGGCGGGCAACCAGATAACTGACCAGAGTGGTCACCATCACCACTGCCATCATCACCGGCTCTACCCGGACCAGCAGCAGCAGATAAATAACAAAGCCTGCTATATCCCCCAGCAGCAAGGTCATCGTTTCCCAGATGTGCTCGCTGGGTTCTGCGTTGCCTGACATCGCATGGGAAGCACCCTTATACATTTTGATTCGCTCCGGGTCCAGGGTGTTCGGGTAGGAGGTGGTGTTGTTTTTGTATTCCACCTGATTGATCAAACCGGTTCTTACCTCCACCCGTCCATACAGGGTGTTGAGCGCCAGGTAGCTTTTCAGTCCCTTTGCCAGAAACAGCAGCACGGTAAACAGCAGGATGGTCCCAATCAACTCAGCAACCGGCGCTGCCTGCTCCACCTTCGACAGAATCTGCGGTGCCACAAACAGCTCGGTCAGATTGACCGCTACTGCCGCTGCCGCACACAGCACGCACAGGGTCAGCACACTTTTGCAGATTCTCCAGGCGTTGCCAATCATCCATGCGATATTTTGGGTCATGGTATACTTTGATTTTCTTTTCATCATCCTTCACCTCTTCATGCCTACAGCATAGCACAAAAAAAGGTCCCCGTGTTATTTCGGGGACGAATTGTCTGATTTTGGGGACGAATTGCAGCTGCCTTCCGGCTGCTGCGGCAGCAAAATCTCGGTGGTAAAGGCGCCATCCTCCGAATTGCGGTCCACATATCCATCCAGGCGGCGGATGATCCGGTCCATCTGCATCAGACCCAGACCGTGACCCTTGCCCTTGCTGGTAGCAAAGCGTCCGGCTGTCTTTTTCAGCTTTTTGCCCGCAGTAAAATTGGTGAAGGAGATATACAGCTGCTCCCCCTTCATCTCCATATAGACGCGGATCAGCCGTTCCGGTTCCGGCAGCTGTAGGCTGGCTTCGATGGCATTGTCAAACAGGTTGCCCAAAATGCAGCACAAATCCAGTTCCGGCAGCCGCAGCTTGACCGGGATGTGCGCATCGGCAACCACCTGCACCTGCTTGGAGCGTGCCAGCGAGATTTTGGAATTGAGGATGGCATCGGTCATCGGGTTGCCGGTTTTGATCACCATATCCAAGGTGGTCAAATCGTCGTCCAGTTCATCCAGATACCGCCTGAGCGCCTCCAAATCTCCCTTTGCCGCATACGCCTTCATCGTCTGGATATGGTTGCGGTAGTCGTGCCGCCACCCGCGCATCTGCCGGTACATATTTTCCACCTCTGCATAGTGGGTCTGGACCAACTCGCTTTGATATTCGTCAATCTGGCGGTTTAGCCGCTTCCAGCCAAATTCCATCCTGCTTCCCCCTCCTATTTCATGTGGATGATGGCGCGGTTGAGCTTGTCATAGGCGCCGCGCGGCAGCGGGATGCTTCTGCCGTCGGTCAGATAGATGTCGCTTCGGGTCACCCGGCTGATGTCGTTCAAATTGACCACCGCCGAACGTCCCACCCGGAAAAAACGTTCGTCCAGCTGCTCCATCAGCTCGCTCAGGCTTTTTTTCACCGTGTAGTCCTGCCTTGCGTGGACGGTGACATAGTTGCGCTGCACCTCCAAAGCGCTCACCTGGTACAGCGGCACCCGCACCATCTCCTCGGCTGTTTCCAGCGTCAGCACCTTGGTGTTTTTGTGCAGCCGCTCCACTGCGCGGTCAAGCACCGCAAACAGCTTTTCCTCCTTCACCGGCTTCATCAGGTAGTGCAGCGCTGCCACCTCATACCCTTCGGTGATGTAGTCGGAATAGCCGGTGATAAAAACAATCTGCATCAGCTCGTTGGTGCGGCGCACCTGCTTTGCCAGACTGACGCCGTCCATCTCTCCCATCTCAATATCCAACAGCAGCAGGTCAAAATCCGGCTGTGGACAGGAGAATAAAAACTGCTCTGCGCTGCAAAATTCGGTCATCTCCACCTGATTTCCCCGCTGCTGCGCCCAACGTGCGGTCAGCTGCCTCACATACTCTCTGTCCTCCTGCCTGTCGTCACAGATTGCAATTCTGTAGTCCATCTTTTTCCCCTCTTCCATCCCGTTTTACCTGTTTATTATAGCAAATTTGAGCAAAAAAACAAAGCACCCTCCTAAATAGGAGAGCGCTTTGCATCGTTTTTTAATCAAGGTACAGCTCTATTCGGGTCTTCTGGGTGTCTTTGCTGACGGTAGTCGTCAAAAGATAGTTGACCTGCTCGCCGTTTTCATAGCCGCTGATGATATTGACCTGCTCCGGCTGAATCTCCACTCCGTTGACCTGAGGCAGAAATTCCCCTGCCTCCACCTGCTCCCGGGTGTACCAGATGCTGGTGACCATCGTAAAGCTGCCTGCGCCCGACTGGTAGGAATCAAACAGCTCGCCCTGGTGGGTGACCTGCTGTACCTGCTGTGGAGCGCTCAGGTCCTGCGCATCATAGACCGTCATGGTGACTGTTTGTGTCTCCTGCGGGCAAAGCACCGCAAAGCTGGTTTCCGATGCCAAAATCATTGCATTCTTTTCCAGCTGCAAAGCGGATACCTGTTTGCCGCTTTTGTCACTGAGCACCGCTTCTCCGGTCGTTGGCTGATAGGTCAGGCTGCCGTTTTTCAGCGAAAGGGTCTGCGGTTGGCTGTCCAGCGCATTTTCCATCACGCTTTTGATGGAAAATGGTTGAGCCTCCTCTTCTGCCGCCTCTGCCGCTTCTGCGACCGGCTCCTCCGACTCGGTCAGGGATGCCGATTCTTCCTGCGCATCGGCTGCCATCGAGATGGAGTTGAGTATCTGCTGCCGCAGCTGGTCCCGGGCAGATGCAGGCTGTTCCTGTGTCGTCTGCTGGGCAGAAGTCACTGCCTGCGACCCTTCCTGTGGCTGCTCCTCCTGTAAAATAGCTTCTGCCTGCGGCTCAGGCTGTGAAGCAGCCGCTACCTGTGGTTCTTCCTGTGGCTCCTCTGCCGGTTGCTCTGTCTGAGCAGAGGTTTTGGGCACGCCCATTTTAAGAGACGGTTGTCTGTTTGCCGATTCAACCGATGCCGTGTCTTCTGCTGCCTCTTCTGCCACTTCTTCGACTGGCTGCTCGGCTGCACTTTCGGCAGTGACCATATCCTTCATCTGCTCCATCGGTCTTTGCCATTTCCAATAGGCTGCGGACAGCCCGACCACCAGCACCAGGGTACAGGCGATTGCCCAACGGCGACGATGGACCGTCAGATTTCGTTTTGGTTTTTCCTCTGTTTTGTGGCTGCCCGGAAAGTCAAGCACCTTTCCTTCGGGCTTTTGCGGAGCCGGTGGCTCCATCTGTGTGGGGTCTACCGTGATCTGGTGGTCCCCTTCTCCCGCACAGATTTTTTCCCACATTGCCTGTGCACTTAAACTGCCGGGAAGCTTTGGGCTGGGGAGCGATGAAAACTGCTGTTTAAAAAACTGCTCTTCCCCCTCCAGTTGCTGCTGTTCTTCCGGTGTCAGCTCCCGGTCGGGATTCATCTTTTTCTCTGTCAACTCTGCTTCCCTCCTTCCAAATGTTTTCTCATCTTTTTAAATGCCCGAAACAGTTTGGAACTCACCGTTCCCTGCGGGCTGCCGACGATAGCGGCAATCTCCTTTGCTGTGTATCCTTCGATGACTGACAGGATCACAATTTGCTTTTCCTCTGCTGCCAGCTGTCCCAGCGCATGGAGCAGATCGGTGCGCTCCAGCACCGTTTCCGAAAATTCGTTCTGCTCTCCCGGAAGCTCCAGCATCTGGTCGATGTCCGTTTGATTGCGCGCACGCACATACTCCCGTATCTTTCGATTGCATCTTGCCGAAAGAATGCGGTAAATCCACGGAACAAATGCCTGTGGGTCGCGCAAAGCACCCAGTCCCCGATACGCTTCGATAAAGGTTTCGGAAACAACGTCCTCTGCATCATGGCTGTTTCCCAGGGTGTATAACGCTGTCCGGTACAAAGAGGGAGCTACTGCTTCATAAAGCCGCGTAAAGCCCTCCTGGCTCCCCTTTTGAGCCTCCAGCACCAATGCTGTGTCTAATTTCACCTCTACACCACCCGTCATAAAATTAGTGTCGGGGAGGCTGCAAATTATTGCGTCCCCGTAAAAAAATTCCACAAAAATAAACAATACAAAAAGAGCCTTGCCCTGTTTTTCCGGCAGTTCGTCTGCGGCAAACGGGCACCGTCGGTCTGCTTTTCAACCGGCATATCAAACGCCATTTGTAGCATTATTATAATATATTCGCCTTTAAAAGGCAACTGCGTTTTTTCTTTTGTATACACATAGACACCTAAAAATTCTTTTTTACCAAAAAGAAAACAGCCTTTCCCAAACGAGAAAGGCTGTCCAAGCGGCTCTTACTGGTTGTTTTTGTTCTTTTTCTGCTTGACCTCTTCCTTTAAGCGGTCCAAGCCGGTTTCGTACCGGATGGAGCGCATATTCGGGAACGCATCCAGCAGTCGTTTGCGGAAAAAGCGGTTCTTTACAGAAAGCTCGCTGATTCTGGACTCCATGCGGCGGGCAATCTCCTTCTGACCGGACTCCAGTTTTTCCAGCAACTCCTCGCGCTTTTCTGCGCGGCGCTCGGCACGCTCGGCTTTTACCTGCTCAATGTAGTCCATCAGCTCCATCCTGCCAAGCTCCGCATTCAACTGATACTGGTCAAAGCGCTGCTGGAATTCCTGATGGCTCTGCTTGAGATACTCCGCGGTATCCAGCTTCGCCTGTTCGACCAGCTGATGGAACTGGCGCAGAACGCTGTTGATGTCCAGAATGGTGCGAACGGTGAGCACAAGGTCCACCAGCAGGATGACCAGCAGCACCGCACTCATGCTGACCGATGCCCAGAAGGGCAGCGAAACGATGGCTCCCCGCACCACCGGGTCCACCACCCGCGCTGCCACCACACTGAGCACGCCGAACATCAGCGAATTGCGCAGGCAGACCCTGCCGTGGATATTAAAGCGGTAGGTGGAATAATCCCACCACTTGGTTGCAAACAGTTTTTCCAGCAGATAGCCGGTGATGTACTCGATGACGCTGGTCACCAACATTCCGCAAAGAAACAGCAGCGGAATGTTATTTTGGATCGGGCGCAGAAAAACCAGCACCGCCATCGCGCCAAATCCATAGACCGGGCACAACGGTCCGTTTAGGAATCCGCGGTTGACAAACTTTCCCTGTCCGATGGAGCAGTAGATGGTTTCGCACGTCCATCCCAGAAAGCTGTACGCCAAAAACTGCAAAAAGATGTTACAGACCTGCTGCAAGCGATCTCCTCCTTATACCCTCAATCTCTTTTTCCCGCCGGACTGCTCCGCGAAGGGGAGGCAGTCCATTCTTATCCGTTTTGCACCGCCAGCTGTTCTTCCTCCTCCAGAGGGTCGACTGCGCTGGCTGCCAGTGGCAGTTTTTCCTGTTTGCCGCTATCGGTCGGCTGCGTTTTTTCTGCGTATACCTTTACTTCCCTGGGCGGCTGGGTCTTCTGTTGCTCCATCAGTCTTGCATTTGCCAGCATCAGCTTGATGCGGTTCTGCTGGTTGACCTTGGATGCACTGGAATCATAGTCCACCGCTACGATGTTCGCCTGCGGATTCTTCTCCTTGATGACACGCATCACACCCTTGCCGCAGATGTGGTTGGGCAGACAGCCAAACGGCTGGGTGCAGACGATGTTGTTTACCTTGTAGTGCTGAATCAGTTCGACCATCTCAGCGGTCAGCAGCCAGCCTTCCCCCATCTTCACACCGTTGCCGATATAACCCTTGGCAGATTCGATGGTGCTTTCAAAGGGACAGGGCGGCTGGAAGCTGCTGTTTTGTTCAATCAGGTGAATCATATCGCTCTTGCGACCGCGCAAAAAGCGGTTGACCCGGCGCATGACCGCCGCTTTGGCTTTGCCGATGCCGTACAGCTGACAGTCATATTCTGAGTTGTGGGTGCAGTAGAGCAGGAAATCGAACAGACCCGGGCAGACCACCTCACAGCCCTCCGACAGCAAAAATTCCTCCAGGTTGTTGTTTCCCAGCGGAGAGTATTTGACATAAATCTCTCCGACCACGCCGACCTTGATCTTCTCCTCATCGCTGCGCTCCACCCGATCAAAGCGTTTGATGATGCGCACCATCAGCTCGGAGACCTCCTTCCAGCGCAGCAGCTTTTTGCAGAACAGCTTTTCTGCCCAAAGGATGCTCTCCTCCACCGCCTGCTGGCTGGCTCCCTGCTGTTTTTCATACGGGATGCACTGGTTGTACAAGGTCATAATCAAATCGCCGCACAGCACCCCGTAGAGCGCCTGTAGCAGCATGGTCAGCGGCAGGGAAAAGCCTCCCGACTGCTCGCTTTTGATAAAGCTTGCCGAGATGACCGGTATATCGCCGTAGCCGCACTTGTTCAGCGCCTTGCGCAGCAGGTAGATGTAGTTGGAGGCGCGGCAGCCTCCGCCGGTCTGGGTAATCAGCAAAGCCACCTTGTCCAGCGGCAGCTCACAGTGCTCCAAAGCGTCGATCATCTGTCCGATGACCAGCTGCGCCGGATAGCAGGTGTCGTTGTGGACATTTTTCAGTCCCTGTTCAATCACCTGCGGTCCGCAGTTGTCCAATATTTTGATGTGGTATCCATAATTTTCCAGGACATTTCCCAAAATTTTAAAGTGAATCGGCAGCATTGTCGGAATCAGGATGGTATGGGTGCTCTTCATCTCCTTGGTAAAGGGCACCTTTTTGATTGGTTCCATAATAAACTCCAACCTCCTTTATGCAAAATATGCAAATCAAACGCCGGACAGCAGTTTAAAATCTGCCGGATGTGATTTTCAAGTCGTCCTCCGGTAAAGATTTCCATTCACGCCCCCTGCGTACAGGCACCGAGTGGTGCTTATCTTTGCAGAAACAGCTGTACATTTCAATCCACGCCCCCTGCGTGTGGTTGCCGGATGGTGTTTACTCCCGGCAAAAAATACGCATTTTCATTTACGCTCCCAGGCAACTATTGCTGCGTGTTGGCGTCGCGCTCTCTTACTGCGCCAATCAGCGAACGGATGCGGATGCGCACCGCACCCAGATTGTTGATTTCATCAATTTTCAGCTGGGTGTACAGCCGCTGTCCGCGCGCCAAAATGGCAGAAACTTCGTCGGTGGTGATGGCGTCGATGCCGCACCCAAAGGAAACCAGCTGCACCAGTTCACAGTCGCGGTGCTCCACCACATACTCTGCGGCGTTGTACAAGCGGGAATGATAGGTCCACTGGTTGAGAACATCGGGACGCACCGGCTGCACCAAATCCGCTACGCAGTCCTCGGTGACCACCACCAGTCCCAGCGAGGTAATCAGCTGGTTGATCCCGTGGTTGATCTCCGGGTCGACATGGTACGGTCTGCCGCACAGGATGATGGTCTTGAGTCCCTTCTGGCGTGCAAATTCCAGTGCCTTGCGCCCTTCCTCCTTCACCTGCTCCCGCTGGCGGTGGTAGCTTTCATAGGCACAGTCGGACGCCCGTTTGACCTCGCGCAAGGTCAAATCAGGGTAATATTCTTTGAGCGCCTGCCAGATTTTTTTCGGGAAGGTCTTGCGCTCCGCCAAATCCAGATACGGATAAAGATAACGCACCTGCTTGAGCTTTTCGACGTTGGAAGCCAGCAGTTCGGGGTAGTAGGCGACCACCGGACAGTTGAAATGGTTGTCACCTTTACTCTCATCAAAATTGTAGCTCATGCAGGGGTAAAAGATGGTGGTGACCCCTTTGTCCAGCAGATTTTCGATATGTCCGTGCATCAGCTTTGCCGGATAGCAGGCGGTGTCCGACGGAACCGAGTACTGCCCTTTGGCATACAGCGCGCGGGAGGACAGGTCGGATACCACAATATCAAAGTCCAGGTTGCGGAAAAATGCCTCCCAGAAGAACAGATTTTCATACATATTCAGTCCCAACGGCAGCCCAATCACCCCGCGTTTACCGGTGTGGGCAGCCGCTCTTTTAGCACAGTCCTCGCTGAGTGTGCGAATCTGCTCCAGCTTAAAGCGGTACAGGTCGGGCAGTTGTCGCTCTTTTCCCAATCCCAGCGGCTTTTCGCAGCGGTTGCCGGAAATATACCGCTCCCCGCCTGCAAAGATGTTGACGGTGAGGTTACAGTGGTTGGTGCAGCCCTGGCAGACCACCGGCTTGGATTCATGCTGGAAATTTTCCAGCTGCTGTGCGCCGAGCATCGACGAGCGGGTCTGCTCCTTTGGGCAAATTCCCTTTGCGTAGATGGCAGCGCCGTAGGCTCCCATCAGACCGGCGATGTCCGGTCGAATGACATCATGCCCGATTTCCTTTTCAAAGCTGCGCAGAACGGCATCGTTGAGGAAGGTTCCTCCCTGCACCACGATATGTTCGCCCAGCTCGTCCGCATTCCGTGCGCGGATGACTTTATATAAAACATTTTTGACAACGCTCATCGAAAGTCCTGCTGAAATGTCCTCCACACCCGCGCCGTCCTTCTGCGCCTGCTTGACCGAAGAGTTCATAAAAACAGTGCAGCGGGAACCTAAGTCGACCGGGTATTGGGAAAATAATCCCAGCCGCGCAAACTCCTCTGCGGTGTAGCCCATCGACTTTGCAAAGGTTTCGATGAAGGAGCCGCAGCCCGAGGAGCAGGCCTCGTTGAGCATGATGGAATCAATGGCATTGTCCTTGATTTTAAAGCATTTGATGTCCTGACCGCCGATATCCAAAATAAAATCCACCTGTGGGTCAAAGTGCTGGGCAGCTTTAAAGTGGGCAATCGTTTCCACGATTCCGTCGTCCAGATGAAAGGCGTGCTTGATCAGCTCTTCCCCGTAGCCGGTGGACACCGCATAGCGGATGTTGACCCGGTCGCCGCAGGCTTCATAGATTTTTTGCAGCTGCTCCCGCACAATCTGCACCGGATTTCCCTGATTGGAGCTGTAATAGCGGTAGAGAGTCTCATAATGGTCGCTCATCAGCACCAGCTTGGTGGTGGTGGAGCCGCAGTCGATGCCAAGGTAGGCATCCCCGCTATACCCTGCGATGTCCTTCCACGGAACATTGGCGCGGCTGTGGCGCTGTACAAATTGGTCGTGCTCCTCCTGATTGGCAAACAGCGGCTGCAAATACTGGGTGGATTTGGAGCGGGATGCCGCATGTTTGAGCTTCTCAGTAAACTGCTCGTAGGTGTAGGTCGTCTGCAATCCTCGGGTGTAGATGGCAGCGCCCAACGCCACCGAATACTGCGCCCACTCGGGAAAGACTGCCTTGCCCGGTGCCAAACGCAGGGTCTGCTCAAAGCGCTGCTGCAATCCCTGAAAGAAAAAGAGCGGTCCGCCCAAAAACAGCACCTTGCCTTCGATTTTTCTGCCTTGGCTCAGTCCGGTCACCGTCTGGTCGACCACCGCCTGGAAGATGCTGGCGGCAACGTCCTCCTTGCGCGCACCCTGGTTGAGCAGCGGCTGGATGTCGGTCTTGGCAAAAACTCCACAGCGCGATGCGATCGGGTAGATGCGCTCATGGCGCAGGCTCAGCCGGTCCAGCTGCTCGGGTGTCACATTCAGCAGTGTTGCCATCTGGTCGATGAAGGCGCCGGTGCCTCCGGCACAGCTGCCGTTCATCCGCTCCTCCAGTCCGCCGCTGAGGAAGATGATTTTGGCATCCTCTCCGCCCAGCTCGATGACCGCATCGGTGTCCGGTTCATACTCCATCACCGTTTTGTAGGTAGCAAATACCTCCTGTACAAAGTCGATGCCGGCATCCTCGGCAAGTCCCAGACCTGCCGAACCGGAGATGGCTACTTGAAACGGTCCGTCCAGAAACTGCTTTGCTCCCTCAAGCGCATTCAGGGTCGCCTGACGCACCTGCGACAGATGACGCTGGTAAACCCGGTAAAGGACTCGGTCGCCTTCCATAACAACCACCTTGACGGTGGTCGAGCCAATATCGATTCCTACGTTTTTTATCAATCTTCTCCCCTGTCCTTTCTGACAAGGCAAACCGAGCGAACACACGTCCGACCAATCCCAAAGCTGCCGTAACGCCTTCCTCGGTTATCCTTCCTCACGTTTCTCTTGCTGCACAAAGGTCTATCTATTCTCTGTGCAATCCACTCTTTTTTGATGATAATTTACCTATTTATTAGGGCACATCCATTTTAGTTCCACCATATTATAAGTCCTGTTTAAAAAAGTGTCAATTATCACAAAATAAAAATTAACATTCTATTCAGAATTACCTTTTGCCCTCGCTGCATTTATTCTATATCGACAGCTTACGGCAAAAGTTTTATGAAAAAACATCAATTTTTCAGTTTATCAGGTAAAAGTGCTTGACAAATATGAAAAATCATCGTATATTTTTTACATCATCATTTTCAAGCGCTCAAAAAAGCGCAGGAATTGGAGGATCTTATGAGCTGCAAACCCATGACATCTGCTTATTTTGCATATTTTTTCAGCTTTGCCTTTTATAGCGCAGGGCGATTTTATCATGCAAAAAAGAATACAGATGCCAAAAGGACAGCTCTGACAGCGAACGGACGATAATCGGTCTGATTCGTTCCTGTTAGGATACAGATGATTGCTATACCACGACCCAAATCTGTCGGTGCTTTTGACAAAAAAGCACCGACTTTTTTTATTTTTCAAAACAGAAAGGATTTGTTGTTATGATTATTATTTTAAAAAAAGGGACTTCCCCCGTTCAGGTCAATAAAATGGTCAATCACTTCGAGCAGATGAATTTTCAGGTGCAGGAGATTCGCGGCGTACACGAAACCATCCTCGGATTGATTGGTGATACCTCCCGTTTGGACACCGATGACATCAAGTCGATGGACACCGTTGCCGAGGTCAAACGAATCCAGGAGCCTTATAAAAATGCCAACCGCAAGTTCCACCCGGACGACACCGTCATCGATGTCTGCGGCAGAAGAATCGGCGGCGGACATTTTCAGGTCATCGCCGGTCCCTGCTCGGTAGAAAGCCGCGAGCAGATGATTTCGATAGCCAATTCGGTCAAAACTTCCGGTGCAGGACTGCTGCGCGGCGGCGCATTCAAGCCTCGCACCTCCCCATACTCCTTCCAGGGACTGCGCAAGGAAGGGCTGGATTACCTGCTGGAAGCCAAAAAAGCATCCGGTCTGCCCATCGTCACCGAAATCATGAGCATCGACCATCTGCCGCTGTTTGAACAGGTGGATGTCATCCAGGTCGGCGCACGCAATATGCAGAACTTTGAGCTGCTCAAGGAGCTGGGCAAAATCGACAAGCCCATCCTGCTCAAGCGCGGACTTGCCAACACCATCGAAGAGCTGCTGATGAGCGCAGAATACATCATGGCAGGCGGCAACAAAAAGGTCATCCTGTGCGAGCGCGGCATCCGCACCTTTGAGACCGCTACCCGCAACACACTGGACATCTCCGCTATTCCAATCATCAAAAAGCAGTCCCACCTGCCTATCATCATCGACCCAAGCCACGCTGCCGGCATCCGCTGGATGGTCCAGCCGCTGTCGATGGCAGCCATCGCAGTCGGCGCAGACGGACTGATTATCGAAGTTCACAACGACCCGGAAAAGGCATTGTGCGACGGTGCGCAGTCTCTGACACCCGAACAGTTCGACCATGTGATGGACGATGTCCGCCGCACCACCGCTTTCTTCGGCAAGACTATCGACTAAGATTCAGAAAATTCGTTCCTGTTTTATCGAAAACTTATCCCCAGTCCAATCAGCTGAAAGGAGTTGTTCGGATTGAAGACTGTGACCGTCAATGCCAGTGTGCGCTATGACGTTTTGATTGAAAAAGGGCTGCTTTCACACTGTGGAGAAAAAACTGCCGAGGTTTTTTCTCCGCAAAAATCGGCAGCTGCCATCATCACCGATGACAATGTATCCGCCCTGTACCTGAATACTGTTGTTCGTTCCTTCGAGCAGGCGGGCTTTCGCGTTTGTCATTTCACCTTTTTGCATGGGGAGGATTCCAAAAGCCA
>OFSC01001245.1_pt1 | contig 17116 bp, 6 predicted proteins | sample 1543201 | NCBI WGS metagenome assembly OFSC01 (sample SAMN04209228, study PRJEB22552) | human gut metagenome | biome: gut; material: feces | host: Homo sapiens | place: USA: Oklahoma
TTACGTCATTCATTCCTTTATTTAAGGGCTATCTTCTTTACGGCTATCTGTTTTCCGCCTCGCGTTACCTCTACGGCTACAGTTCCATTTACTGGTGAACGAAGCAGTTCTGTATCAGATTTTGCCTGTTTCTGAAGCGCCAGGACACCTGAGGTTCCGTATATTCTGATGATGTCGTTCTGTTTCAGACCCTTTATCTGGATGTGATAGTTGCCGCTAGGAATGATGGTAATGTCTGACTTCATGTCAGTCTCCTTGCGGTTGAAACTGATATTGAAGCGATTGTTCATCTCACCTGTTTGGGCAGCATAGAATGGATAACTGCCATCCTTCAGATCTACCGCCTTTCCGGTTTCCTTGTCCTTCAGCCAAACGGTTTCATATTCGCTGGCATCGCAATCCTCAGGGATGCTGATGCTGTATTCACCGGTTTCCGGCAGACTGATTCCGATGGTCTGTTCTGCATCAATGCTGACCGCAGAAAGGAGTGAGTAGCGTCCACCATTGCGTATAGCATAGATCTGAGCATTCTGGTTCATCATCCATTTCACTCCGTCACTTCCCATATCAAAGTCGCTTTTTGCTTCGTAGGCAGGAACAGTATTCAACTGGAGTTGGTCATCTACAGGAGCGCTGTTGCCGGCTCGGCTGTTTCTGTTGCTCTGTGTGATGGCGATGTCGAGGGCTCGGGTTGCTTGATAGGCTGTTGTTGCCCTTGCTTCCGAATGTTCTACTATCACGCTTTCAGAATTATCCAGAGTGGCAGTCTGCGTAAACACGGCATCCATTGCCGGGATGTAGCCATTCGTTGAAACACCCGTGTCTGAATCATAGGTATTGATAGCCTTGTAGCTGCCGTTTTCTTCGCATTGGTAGATGACTCTGCCATATTCCATATCGCTATAGTTCATGGCGCAGAGATAAGGAGAACCGAAGAGGTTCCAGCCCATGTTCTCCTTGTGGGTGAACTTCAAACCGCCGCCATTACTGTCTGACCATGGCTGCTGGTTATTGTTCTGTACCAGGGTAATCTTATCTAGCAGACTCCTGTTGGTCCTACCATCTTTCTCAGTGTAACTGATTCCATAGAAGCGAACGGTCTTGTTGCCATTAGTATCCATTCTGAAACCTGCGGTAAAGTTTCGCTGGTTATCCACACCTCTTACCCATGCTTTACTCTCGCTTTGGTCGAACTTATAGTCGTATTTGGCACGGGTTGCAGCATTATAGTAGTAGGCGATTACGCTACCGTCAGCAGGATTATTTGTGCCCTCAACCTCCATATTGGTAGCCTTGAATGGCATGGAGAAGAAGTTGGTGCCTTTCTTCAGGTTTCTTTCCACGGCAAAGTTGGTGAGGTTTACATAACTGTTGTTGCCTCTTAAACCAGCGTGGTGCTTCAAGAGCAGGAAGCCTGGGCTGAACGGATTCATCTCTGTATAGAATGTGTTGTCGAGTTTCAACTCCTTGCCTACTGCCATGACATAGACCACAGATTTACCATGAGGGTAATCTGTCTCCTTTGCTTCTGCATCGTTTGTCAGATACCAAGTCTCGAAACATCCGTTGTCTACGTTGTCTCTGATGCGTTGGTTGCCGGCAAGGTCATGGCTGTGCATTACTATGTCGATGCATCCTTGGGTTTTGCTTTCATCTGCATTGGCGTTGATGTCGCCAGATGTTTCATCAAGCTGGTACTTCCAATAGGCATCTTTCACATATTTATTATTGGAGGTTACAGATGCTCTGTTGGCTGCACTACCATCTGGTGATGGTAATTTGCCAGAAGCTGTTACATTGACGGTCTTCACATTCTCCACGCTTCCTAATGCCAGACTGTTGTAGAGCATGCCATTTGCATCGCCAGATATGTTGCCATCTATGATAGAGGTCGATAGCATGCTGTTGCCCTTGAGGCTGACGTTGCCCGAAACCTTGAATCCATCAACAAGACACATTCTGTTTTCAGTACCAGTAGTTGTGTTGTTGAGTGTCAGTCCATTGATGGCAGATTGACTTGATGACTCGATGATTCCTTTTCTCAGGGTAAGGAGTTTTGCCACGATATCTTCTGTACTACCAGTAGCAGTTTCTTCGCGCATCGAACCGAACATCTTGACGCCCGGCATGCTGATGTTGACGTTATCAGCCTTCAGATTTCTATCTACGAAGACGTAGCCATATTTACCAGAATTCTTGTTGGCATAAAGCTCAGCAAGGTTGATGGCACCTTGCAGGTCGTTGGTTGGGTTATCCCAGCTTTCACCTGTTCCTGCAACAGCAGAACTTTCTTTAACATAGATAATCTGAATCATCTTCGTGTCGCATTCGTATGCACCGATATCGATGTTGTCGCCAATCAGACGAGGGCTATTAGCCAAGTCCTTTTCTGAGCTTAAATTAATATTTTGGAGATGCTTGTCTTTGTTTCCTTGGTCAAGTAGCTTGAGACTAGGTCGAATTCTGTAATCGCCATTTTCTGGATCTACAAAATTAGGACCGTTCAGTACATCTCCATTCTTTGTGTTTGCAGGGAAAGCAACGTCCCAATTATCCTTGTTCTTTTGTTCTGTATCTCTAATGGTGTTGTCTCCATTGTTCCAAGTCAAGGAATTATACACGCTATTTGTTCCTTTAATAGCTCTTCCTTTATTGTTGGCAAATGTAGCATTTGTTATGTCTGCTGATTGGGATTTAGTTATTTCAAGACCATTTCCTTCTCCGTCAGCAAACAATATGTTCCACATCTTTATACCGGATTCGTTATCGTTTGTTGCAGCATTATTGTCAACTGCCATACCGGTTCCCTTGTTCTTTCTAAAGGCACTATTGTGTGCCATTAAAAAACTTCCTTCATTATTGGTAGACAAATTAACCTTCGCATTTACTCCCACGCCACTCTGGTTTTGGAATGTGAAACCGGAAATAGTTACCGGCTTACCATTCGTTTCGATATTAAGCAAGTTTTTGGTTTCGCCCGCCTTGGCAGGGTTCTCAATGAGTACCGAAGGCTTGCTGAAGTCTTGCATCTCTGTATCGTCAGCATTTTTCGAGCCCGTACAACCACCTACAAGTTCAATCGATGTTATATACTTAGCCTTTTCGTCATTGTTCACAATGAGAGAGAAGGCATCGCCGCTAGAGTAGGTTGGCGAATAATAGGTACCTCCGCGTACAAACACCTTTCTGTTGTTGTTGGTTGTAGTACCTGCAGATACGTTACCAGAAGGGTTAGCCATGGCAATGATGGCACCACGAAGGTCGGTGCTTTGGTTGTCCCAACTGCTACCATCGCCATTTCCTTTCTCTTCCGTACCGATATAAACCTTTTCTAAGTCTGTAAACTTGAATACATACTGGAATTCATACATGCCGATGTCGATAGGCTTTTCTCTCACTACACCTTTCTCGTCTTTCGGACCAACATATCTGTAGTATTCCTTACTGCTGTTAGCAGAACGGATATACTCAGATCGATAACCATATTCCTTAAGGCGATTATTGTGCATACTCCACCATTTCTGATATTTACCACTCTCGTTTGTATTGTCTGCATCCTTCTTTCCGTCACCTGCATCTGTAAGCACAGAGATAGCCTGTGGATTCCACTTGGCATCCTGTGTATAACCTTCGTAACCCTTTGTCGTTGTAGGCGCTGTGAAACGTGGCCCAGCCGATGCGATGTTCTCCTTGTTCAGCTTGATGTTACCATCCGTTGCTGGAGAAACTGTAGAAGCAGGTAATTCATCCCAGGCGCAGTTGCGCATGTGCTCTCTCCTGAGAAGCACACTATTATCTGTAGATTCATTACCCCAAATGGCTGTATTATATAATATAGGTGTAATCGTACCGCTTGTCACCTCGTTCTCCACATGGATGGCTCCATCTTGCTTTGCCTTGTTGTTCACGATGAGGCTGTTTACGATGTAGGCATCCTGATAGTCCGCAGCCATACTGCCGGCATCGTTTGCTCTACGGATGTAGATAGCTCCGCCTTGTGAATTTTGTGTGCCCATATATCTGCCACAAGTTACATCATTGTTGGCAAAGAGTGAGTTGACGATATGCAGGTTTCCATTATCCGATTTTGTGAGATAGAGATAGATGGCTCCACCCTTACCTGGTTCGGTGACTTCATCCTGACTAGCCTTTTCTGATACGTTACTGTTACCGCTGATTGTACTGCCGATGATGTCTAGACTTGCATTGTTTACATAGACAGCTCCGCCATGCAGACCGGAGTTTTTGATTAGTCGGCAACGGTTCAATGTATAGTTCACGCGGTTGGTGTAGATACCACCTCCTCGACCAATCTCGGCAACTTCGTTAGTTCCTCCTTCTTCAGTCTTCAGTTTTGTCGTGGTCTCACCATTCATGATGGTAATACCGTCTAATACGACATCATTGTTCAAGGTAGCCGAAGCACCCGTGGAGCCCGCATTACTGTAGACCACATGATATACATTACGTTCCTTTTCCGATGCCTTGATGTCACCGGAAAGAATCGTAGGATTCTGGAACTCCCATGGCTCTATCAATCCGTTCTTGTTGTTGTCTCGGTCATGTAGTCCTTGTTGCGGTTAGCCAAGATGTCTTTGATGTCTCCATCTGGAGTCAAAGCCTTACCTCCAAAGCTTGTAAACTTATCTCCTGTTTCTTCTCCCGTAGTAGGATTAACAGGAGTAGAAGAATACAGGTCATCTTTCGAGAAACTGCCGAAGACATCTACGTTCACAGGGATGGTGAAACTCTGCAAGCGGCGGTCTATCGTGTTTTGCTCTTGCGAAAGGTCTTTATTCTGTCGCATCTTGCTCGGCTTGTAGGTTCCACCTGTCATCAGAATCTCGAAGTGGGTATTATCATTTGCCACATTCTTTTCTCGTGCCTCATTGATGTAATCGAGGGCTGCTTCGAGACTGTTGAAAGGAGTCAGGAAGGAGCGGCCATAATACTTTGCCTTCTCTTCTTCTGTTACAATCTCACCACCTGTCTGAGAAACGAACAGGCGCTTCAGAAGCTTGGTATTATCAAACTCAGGCAGATCAGATGTGTATGCACCTGCTGTCTGTTGCTTGGTCATGTTTCTTTCCTTACCGGTAATGTCGTAGCTGCTGATACCATAATTCTTCCATGCTTTGACGTATTCTTTCTCAACTCCGTTGCCAATCAATGATGAATAGGCACGAGGCTTGAAGATTTTGTTGTCGTTGAAGTAACTGTCCAGGTCGCTGGTCATCTCCGTATTCATTTTGTTGGCAGGCAACGCCATCTTCTCTACGAAACAATAGTTGTATGGATAGAATTTCTCCGTATATTCTCCCAGTCCCTGCAGATAATCGTAAGACTGATAGTTCACATCACCGCTGATGTTGTTATCGGTCTGTGCCGTATTTCCCCATATTACGGAGTTACCGCCAATCAGGGAATTCTCCTCCTGGTAGATTCCGCCACCAATGGTTGCCTCGTTTTTGGCGATGGTGCATGAGATGACGTAGGCATGGTAGTTCTTGGTGTCTTCGTTCTGGTCGTTGGAACGGAGCGCATAGATGGCGCCACCTTTCTGTGCCTTGTTTCTTACGATGACACTACCGCTTACGATGCTACCCTTCAGCAACATGAGAGCACCGCCCTGGGTTGCCTGACAGTCGGAAATTTCACAGTTGCGTACATGTGCCATTCTTGGCACAATGGCTGCACCACCCATACTCTTGAAGCCCGACTTGTCGCTAGCGTTACCATCAATCAGGCGACAGCCATCTATGATGGTATTCTCTGTCAAGGCAGTGGTGTTGTAGTCGTCATAGTCGCCCGTAGGCCATTTGCCGAAGCACACGGTGTGGTAGCCGTTCACCTCCTGGTTAACGGCAGAACCTTCTTTTACTTCGGTCTTCGCGCTCAATACCGTCTGGTAAGTGCTGATACAGTCGCGTTTGTCATTATCCCAATTGGCGGTTCCATCTTTCAGCTTACCTCCTTCCTGGTCACCCTCATAGTAACCACCCATCAGACATACTCCGTTAGGTATCAGGAAGGTATAGCTCTGCGGATCGCTAGGGTCTGCCAGCGTATTGGCATGATAAGTAAAGCGCTTTCCGGTTTCATCAGCCTGATAGCCTGCCACTTTTACAAACACCTGACGCTTTAGGTTGCTATCTGTAATGCCCTGGTTCGCTGTTTTAAATTTCTTTCCGGCAGCAGTCAGCACATCCTGCAGCTTGTCTGCACAGGCTGCGTTTTCCGGACTGTCTCCACTTCTGTTTCCCCATCCGTTTTGGGTTACATAATAAATGTAATCTACAATACCTGCGCTGTTTGTCTTTTTCTGTGGTGCGATATTGGTAGTATTATCAGCCTCATAGGCACCGATATCTATGGCGCAGTCCTTGATACGGTTGGTATAGTCCATATCGGTTTCCGGAAGGATGATTCCATTTCCTACATTTGTGGTTCCACCATTCAGACACTTGTTACCTGCTAAACCATCAGCCTCGTTCAGGCGGAAGTTATTCTTTAATCGGGCATTGCGGAAGCGGAAAACTCCGTCTTTTCCATTTTCGTAGGTCTTGTCCTCAAATGGGAAAGCCAAATCTGTGCCAGTGAAATTACCATCGCTTTCCAGGAATTTGCTGCTGAGGTCGCTACTGTTCATGTAGCAGTTGTGAGATGGATTCATCTTGCCCGATGCAGCTGAGTTTACCTGATCAGTAATCTGCTTGCCGTTGTTGTAATTATCATAGATGATACAGTTGTAGAGTGAAAGTTGCGATGCAACTCCGGTTTTGGCATCCTGCCAGTGATAGATGCCGGTTCCGTTTGACGCCATATTGTAGGCGATGGTATTGTTGTAGAACTTGGCACTCTCCAGGAAGATACCTCCGCCACGACAGGATCCGTTATAACAACGGTTGTTTGCCACCACAAGGTTGTAGCCGGTGCCTTGAATCATATAGGCTCCGCCTCCATAACTTTCACTGCGGTTGGCATAACTCAGGTTTCTCAGCAGGTAACTGTTCGAAATCTTACTGTTCTCGCCGTCCATATACAAACCGCCACCACGTACGCGACTGCCATGGTTGAAGTTGTTGACGATGATGAGGTTTTCCAGTTCTACACCTCGGAATACACGCACACCTGCACCTCCGTCACGGTTGGCACCAGGATAGTTGATGATATAACCATGACGTACAGAGAAGCCATCCCATTTGGCATGCTCGTAATCCACGTAGTTTTCGTCTTTTAAAGTTCCTTTATAGCGTACGGCATTACCATCTGTACGTGAGGTGTTTCCATCACCCGATGGTGACCAGGTAGGAAGGCATACGTCTGGCTGATACAGTACATAATGGCGCTCAGTATTTCCACTGTTCATCAACTTTTTTGTAAAGTCATAATTAGAGCCATCAGTAGGATTTTTCTCCTGATACCACATTTCCTTATCTCCGTTTTTGAAGTATACAGGCGATTCCTTTCTGATTTGTAGAATGGTCTCATATTTGGTCTTTTTCAGATTTTCGTATTCCTTACGTGCTGGCACGTATTGTGACAGCAGCGGATGACGGTCGTCTTCTCCAGGATAGCCTTCGTATGGGAAACCACCTATTACCTCCACCTTGTCTCTGACAACAAAGCCTTTGTAGTCTGTATAGATGCCTGCACCTACCCAAACCACTACCCAGTCTTTCTTGTCTTTATTCTTATTCAACTCTGCCGCTCTTTCTACAGCATATTGCAAACCGCTGATGTATTGCTCCTTTCTATTGTTGGCAATCTTGTTATAGGTTCCCCAATTGTTGGAATAGGCTCGCGCTTGGTTATCTGAGTTTGTCCAGAAATCGCCATAAGAATCTGTCTCAGAACGATACTTGCCGTTAGTCTGACTATAATCTGTATTGTCAATAGTGGTGCTAAGCAGCGTATTGTCTCTCTGCTTTACATAGAAATCATTGCCGCTTCTAGCCTGATAGTTATCACACATGGCGTTACCGATGATAGCCTTGTCCCAGCTGCTTCCGTCATATTCGGTATTTGATTCATTCAGAAGATTGAAGTCCGGGTTGCCGTCTTTGTCGTCTTTGTTGGCATCGCTGTTGCTTTCATAGTCCTGGTTGTACGAACGCACGTAGATAATCTTTCCTGCTTTTGGCAGGAGAGCTTCGTATGCACCCAGGTCAGGAACACCACCTAGGTTGCGGTCTTCGCCGGTGATGTCCTTGGCTGTGGTAGTTGCATTGTTTTCTTGGGCACTGTTGATGATTGCACCAGCCTCTGCAGAACTGGTCAGCGGGCGGAAGGATGAATAGCCTCCGTAATAAACGTTGCCGCTCATCTTGGCACCCACTTCATTGGTTGGGTTGCTGAAGTTCAGGGCTCCGTCTTTTCCCAGAGTGTTGATATCCATGCTGTTCTTGCATTCCGAACCATTCCATTTGCCGTTGATGTTCAGTTTGTTTCCTACAGCATACGAGGTAGCCTTCACAAGGTCGTAATCTGGTGCTACTCCCTCATTGTTGATGATGCTCACGTGGTTGAGTGTGAGTTTGTTGTTGCTGCCTTGGCTTTTGTTCAGATAGATGATGGAAGGCAGCACCGAAGGACTTGGATTATGCGGATCCTTGCTCGTATTGTTATTGATGACGCAGTTTTCCAGTTCCAATTTCACATTCACGGCATCTGGCATGGTAGCGATAGCACCGCCATCTGTCGCTGTATTGTTCTCAAAGATGCAATTCTTCAGCTTTACGGTAGTTGCTTGGCTGCTCTGGTCCATGCTGCCTATCAGCACGCCGCCACCATAAGGCATGTAGGCAGTACCGGCAGCGTATGCATGGGTAAAGGCATAGCCGTCGATGGTGATGTTGGCACCCGCTTCGATGCGGACCAGATGGTAGAGACCCTTGTTGAGTTCAGAACCGTTCAGGTTTCCGTTCAGTTCGGTGCGGTATTTGATAGGGTCACGGTCTTCATCTTCCGGATTCGGATTCTCTGAATACTCCGGATAACCGCCATATACGGTTACAGGAAGTACGCAAGGTTGAATGTTAAAGGTGCATGCCCTGGCGTCTGTTTCCTCGAACGTGTAGGCAATCTTCGGTTCGAAGATACCCTCACGACCGCAGATTTCAAACTCCCATCCGCTGTTCTTCTCAATAGTGAAATCCTTTGCTGCAGTATTGCCCGCAGTAACCACCTTTACCTTGTCTCCATCCTTGATGTCGGCAAGATAACCGAGTACTTCATCTACAGATGATGAGGTATAGCTCTTTTCCCACGACTCTCCTGTTCCGTCCACCAGTTCTCGTGAACGGTCAAAGTAGATGCGCAGGCGTTTCTTGCTGTCATTCTTTTCAAATACAAGGTAGTGGTTGTCAGCCATATAGGCTCCTGCTGACGGAACCGAACTGATAGCTTTTCCGCTCAGGTCTATTTTTGGCTGATACAGGTAGGAAGATGGCAGGAGAGCATAGCTGATACCCACGTTGCGCAGTCGGCTACCTGTCAATGTTTCCCAGTAATAGTTCACCGTCTTCATGTCTGTAAGAACGCCACGGTTCTCGTCGAAGGCTTTCACCGTGTTGTAAGGTGCTTCATTGCCCATCACGAATCCCTTGCCAGAGTAATACGTGTTGATGGAGATGGTTCCGCTCTGATAGGTGTTGGTCCATTTGGCTGCATTTACATCCGAGATGGCGTTGTTGTAAAACTGTACGGTCTCTTCTGATGGGTTGGCTGCATAAATCTGTGCCATGGACGCAGAGTTGTTGGTGCCTGATTTGTGTTGGAGCAGCGAGTTGTTCCAGATGACGTTGTTGGCAAGAAGACCTTTTTCCTTGATATACACACCACCCGTATTGGATGACAGCTCGTCAGCAGGATCCTTGGTGTTGTTGGTATAGTTGTTGACGATGGTGTTGTTAATCACCAGTCCGTGACCATCCAGATACACAGCACCATTTCGGGTACTGGTATTGTTACTGATTACCGAGGTGGCAAGAATCTGATAATAGGCTTTCTCTGAGTTATTAGCGTCACCATTCAGATATACACCCGCTCCCTGATAGGCAGAGCAGTTGGTTACCATGCTTCGGGTGATGAAGCCGGCTTCGTCTATATAGATACCTCCGCCTTGGTAAGCCGAACAGTCGTATACCAGGTTACCTTCTGTCTGTCCGTTTTTGCAGTAGATGCCGCCGCCACGAGGCTGGGTGTTTGTGGTTTTCTTCATGCCAGGGTTGCAGAATCTCACGGTGCAGTAGCGCATTCGGGCTGATGGGTCGTTGATATAAACGCCAGCACCACAGTCTGGGGCGTATTCGGCTTTGTTCGTATCTTGAAATTTACCTCCCTCAATGGTGAAGCCTTCAAGATATACTTCGTCGGTAAAGGCATTTCCTTCAGGCAGGGGAGCAAACCATACCACATGGTAGGAACCGCTGTTCTGTATGTTCCAGGCTTCGTCATTATTACTCCAGTTGGCATCGTCGCTTCCCTTGAATTCCGCACCCCTGATGATAGATTCCTGATTCCAGCCCCATGGCTTTAAATCCTTGGATTCCTCGATGCGCTCGGAACGTCTTTTTTCGGTTCCCTTAAATGCACCATAAACGCTGATGCCATTCTTCATCAGCAGGGATACCGGGGATGATGTATCATCGGTAATGCGGTCTTTTACTACATAGGTTCCGGCTGCTACCCAGACTTCGCCTTTCTCGCCTGGTGTTGTTGCCTTTTCTGCCAAATCGTTGATGGCTTTCTGTATGTCGCCCATAGCTTCTTTCCAGGATGTACCATCGCCAGTTCCTCCTTGTTTTACGTATCTGATGCGTCCTGCCTTCATTCGGGCATACTCGTAGGCTCCGATGTCGATGGTGCTTGTCTGATAGCGTGTTCTGCCCATGATGTCGGTAGAAGTTGTTTCCAGGTTTGCTTCAACTACAAGATTTTTATAGTATTCCAGTTTTCCCTTGTTCAGAAGGGCAGAGGTTTCCTCGAAAGTGAAGGCGGTGCTGTATAATTGCTTCAGGTTACTGCTGAACGAGAAGTCGTAACCCTGGGTTACGGCACTCTGCTTGAACCAAGGGGCTGGCTCTATGCCATGGTTCTCATTGCTGATCCATACGTTTCCGTTAGTGTCGGTATTGGTACCGGTATTGGTTACTTCTACTTCCGGGAAAGCACAGGAATAGAAGGCAGGACGGGTGTCTTGCTTGCTGAGTGCAGTGGAATGCCAGAGCACGGTGTTGTAAACCGCTCCGCCGCCATTGCTGTTTGAAGCCCCGTCTGTGGTGAGGTCTGCGGCCGATACGGTGTTGGCTATTACAGAACAGTTGACGATTTTCGATGTGTTCGAAAGTCGGATACCGCCGTTTGTGTTGTTGTTGATGTTGCAGTTGTAGACGGTGGCTGTTCCGTCTATCCACATACCGCCACCTTCGTTTTCGCTGGAGCCTCGCTTGCCTGCCACATTATTAAAAATGCTGCAGTAGCTGATGGCTGACTGCTGGTTGGTACAGGAATTATCTACATAGATGGCACCGCCGCGCATGCCGTAGTTGTTCGCAAAGTTACATTGCGAAATACGGAAGTAACGGCTGCCGGCATTGTTGTCTTTGCTGTTGTTCACCACGTAGATGCCGCCGCCTCTGCCATTTGCAGAGGTGTTCTCTCCACTAGCATTACCTGCTGCGATGAGGAAACCGGAAACAATGGTTGGCTTGTTGCCGTCGTTGGTGTTGTCCTGTGTTACGCCCATCTGGAGGGTCAGCACATGGGTGGCATTGTCGTTGCGGGTGGTGTTCTCTGGATAGATAATCAGCTGCTGGCTCGCCTTGTCGTTGGTGTTGATATCGCCCACCAGAGCCGTCTGATACTTCATCTGATATTTGTGTCTGCCCGTAGGGAGATCGTTCTTGATGGTTTCGTCTCCTGCAAAACCTCCATACATGGCAACGCCCGAAGGGAGAACGAAGCCTCCCTCCGGTGCCTTGTAGATGTGACCGGTAATATCCTCATAGCCTTTCACCCAGATTTCGTCGCCAGCCTTGGCTTGGCTCAGCGCATTTTCCAGGGTGGTAGCTTGAGTCCATGATGAGCCGTCACCACCGTCAGTTGCCTCAGCTGTTACATGATAGGTCTTGCTGCCCTGTGCGAACAGGGAGCTGACACAGCTCAGGAGGATGAGGACTGCTATGATTTTCCTGTATGTCGTATGTTGTATTCTCATGCTGAAAAGAGTTTTATATGTTGAAATTATTGATCGTGATATCTGATTTATCACCGAGTTTGGTGCCCTTGATGGTTACGTTTATCTTGTACCAGCGGGCTGGGATAAAGCCATCTTTCAGATTACTCATGTCAAATGTCACGTTGTATGTCTTGCTCGTTCCCTCTTTCTCAGTATCAAGCTGGAAGGTGAGGCGAGGAGGATTGGTTCCGTCTGGGAAGGTATAATGATATACTCTTCCGTTACGCTTGCTGATTTCCGAGGTGTTCACAAAGGTTGTGTGGCCGCTTACCGAAGTCCTGGAAGTTACTTCTTGGTGGTAAAGGGTAGGGAAGAGTCTTCCGCATCCTGCATCAGCTTTCGTTGTTCCTTTCGGTTCTCCGTGATAAGTAAACTGGGTTACTTTCACGTTTGTATATTTCAGATTTCCGTCGTTGTCCTTCTCATAGGCTCCCTTGGCATCCCATTGGATGTCAATCTTGGCAGCCAGTCTGCCCAGTACCATGCGCCAGTATTGCTTGGTGTTGATATTGGCATTGATGTTCTGTTCTACTTTTATATCTCTGTCATTGGTGAGAATTTGCGTCTTTGGGTCCAGCTTGAGCGCATAACCTGTGGCTACGCTGATAAACTTGGCTACGTCTATGGCTCCGTTTTTATGGGCATAGTCGTTGGTAATCTGTAAGTTATAGATGTCAGAGTTGTGGTTTTGTCCGTCTTTTGTGATGTCGTCTAGCATCTCCTCCAGATTCAGTCCTTCTCCGTTACTATAGGTAACCCCATAAACGCAGCAGGTGCCTAACGGCAGATACATTGTATAGGTGCGAAAGCCGTTGACATCAGGTCCTGATAGGGTTGAGGTGGGATGGGTGACGAGGGCTTTTTTGTCGAATTCTTCCTTGGTATAGGTTTCGTAATATACCATTTTCTGGGGTGCTGCATCGTGTATTTCGTCGCCTTGCGTCTTTTCCTTATAGGCAACGATGATGGTGAGCCGGTCCCAGTCCACCATGTCGTTGGTGTCTTCTCCCGGATCTCCGATGCGTGTTTCCGTCTTATCGTCAGGCACAGATAGGGTGAGCGAGATGGGTGCCAACGTATCCATTGGTCTAACCTCGTTCTTTTCGCTTTCACTGCATCCTGTCAGCATGATAAGCGATAGTATCGCAAATATGTATTTCGTAATATGATTCATGTATCAATTTTTAATAGCCGTTGAATTCTTCACTTATATATCCACATCGTGGCTTCCTCCTGGTTTCCAGTCAAGTTTCACGCTTACTCCTACTGATGCATTGGTAACAACCAGCGAACCGTCGGCTTTGAGCTTTGCCTTAATCAGTTTCAGCCTTCCGGCTTTCAGCGGTTCGTTCAGCGTGAGAATGGTTTCTGTATATTTGCCGTTTACCTTGGCGATGATGTGGTAGCGCCACTCTGCCTTGCTGGATGGGAAACTTACGGCATAGAGCGCATCGTGAGTCTGGTCTGAGGCTGTTGAGGCTTCGTTGATTCGCTTGGCTCTCACGATGGTGTTTCGGGATGTTGAGAAAATACTGTCGTTTACGAGAAAGCGGGTTGCCATTCCTTCTGCGAATCCCCAAAGCTCGGCAGGTTTCACTTCTTGCTGGTTGATGACTACCGCTGCGGCACAGTTTGCCATATAGAGGGTGGTCTGCAGGTCGTGTTCGAAATCGGCCTCGTTGATGGTGAGGCGGGAAGTGAACAGACCGATATTGTGACTGTCGATGGTATCCTTCTGCTCCTGTTCCAGGGCGAGAGCCTTGCAGTCATTTGCTCCTGTAATCTTCACGTTCCTGGCGCTTCCGGTATTGGCGAGCGAAAGGTTCTGGTAGTCGTTTCGCGGCAGATAGATGGTGTAGGATACCGAGTTGGCATTCATGATGTTTGCTTCGTGTCGGTAGAGGTCCTTTCCGATAAAGAAAGACAAATCATTGTCTAGGGCATGGTCGGTGAAGACAGTGCCGAGTTCCTGTTTCAGTCTGTTGGCGATGTGTCGCTCCTCGGTGGTATTGAGGTCAATGTCGATGAGGGTATGAATCTGTGTATTGAGCCTCAGATTATACTTGATCTTATAGTCTTTGCCACACTTGCTCATGTCTTCATCAATGCATGAAGACAAACCGAAAGCGATGCTCAAAGTCATCAGAGCTATCAGAAATATTCTATATGATTCTTTCTTTCTCATTTTCCGTCCTCTATTAGGATTATAAACAGCTAAATCTACCCTACTGAGCTTTCGTAACTAGCGAAAGCTCAGTAAGGTAGAATGATTAAATATCTACATCAAATGTGATGCCTGTCTTCCAAGATAGATCTACTGCGAGACCTACGTTGATACCTGATGTTCTGAGGTCAGGAATACAGTTGTATGCGCTCTTTAAATCTTTGATGTTAAAGTTGGCTTTTGTAATATGGTCCTGAACGAATACGCGGTCAACGCCAGTTGGTTTTGTTGTAGCTGTTGAAGCAGTAGGGTCTAACTTACCAACCAGATAGAACTTTGCATTCTTAAGAATGATACCATCATTTCCGTAGAAGTCCATGCCTGAGTTGTTCTCTAACTCGATGGTTACATATACTTCTTTCTTAGTTGCATTCTTATTGTCAAATACGAGCGTATAATTTGCGTTTGATGCAGAAGTTTCGTTCTTGGCATACATAGGAGCATCATTCATAACTTTGTCATAGATGGTGTTTGCGAATGATTCTCCTGTAGTTGCAGGCTCATACTTCCAGTTTACTGATGCAGGCTGACCACCAATCAAAATGCCGGTTACTGGGAAACCTGTGGAATTAACAGTGACATCTTGGTCTTGCTCAAGTCCACCTTTTACTTTACCATTGTCTTTGAGAGTTCCCTGGGCACATTTTATTGTAGATTGCAATACAGCCACACTGTACTGTACAGGATCTTTCAAACCTACAGTTTTTGTTGAATTTGTAACTTCACTTTCTGAAAAATTAGTTTTTGCAGACCAATCAGCTCCAGTATTCTTTGTCCAATCATTATAGTCTGGAAATTCACTTAAACTAGACATGTCTTTATCAGAAACCATAGTCTTTGTGTTTACAAAATACGACAGTTCGGCAGGATAGCATATCTTTTGATAATTAATAGTGTTGCCAGTACTGAAGAGGTTGTTTTCTGGAGTGTTGTAAGCGAATGCTCCTGAAGTCCAGCTTAAAGCAGCAACGCCATCTGGCAGGTTGAGATTTTTCGGGAAGTCTCTGATAGTATTTATCTTATCCAAAGCATCTTTGCATTTTTTGTATATCTCTGCTGTTAATAGTTTGGTGGCAGGAACGTCTGCTCCAGGAGTCTCACCTGCTAAAGCTGCCTTCAGGCTCTCAATGCAAGCTTTTACAGATGTCTTTGAACCTGCAGTGAGCGTAATAAAAGCATTGTAGCGATTTTTTAAAAACTCTTGCTCATGTTTTGTAAGCCATGATGGGAGCGTTGTTTCGCTACCGATAGTTGCCCAAGTATAGATAGCGGAACCTTCTTGAACTTGTGCTTTAGCAATATCATTTAATGCACTGATGATAGCTATAGCATCTTCATCAGTTGTGAAATCAGCAGTGCTATTGATAGGAGTTAACTCATGGGATATGTTTGTAAGAGTTTTCTCTATTTTTTTATCAGCTTTCTCTGTAATATAACCAGCTTCGAATTTTGATTCTGTATTTTTACTAGCTTTACCATAGAAAAGCATATGGTTAGTTCCTACAGGAATCTCAATGTCACGGTAAAGTCTGCGATATGGGTCTTTACTGTATGCATTACCATCTGTACCAATGCTGATTGGCTTATCCGCATTGATAGTTCCGGCTGTTTCAGGATCATCACTGAAAGTCAGCAGAACGATGTCTGAAATGCCACGGAAAGGCTTGCCACTTTGCTGAGTCATCTCATCAGTCATACGTGTCACCTTCTTCGCCTGGTTTGTCGAAGAGTTACCACCATAAGGAATGTTTATGGCGAACTGGGTCTTTACAACCTGTCCTGTCGCACCTGAACCACCTGTTGGCTCAATTGAATCTGAAGAGCAGGAAACCATTCCTGCTGCACTTGCAAGAAGCATCGCACTTGCAAAGCTAAAAAATCTGAACTTCTTCATAGTCAAGTTATATTTTATTTGTTCTTATTTGTTTTCTCTGTCTGCCCGATGTTGTAAACCAGCGAGACTGCCACCTTGGTCGGCATAACGAAGGTTTTCGTCTTCTTCTCAATGGCGGTAGCGCATCTGCCATAACAGTTGAATTTGGTATAGCGTGTGACTCCCAATCCCAAACCTATTGCCGCCTCCAGATTCCAACGGTTTTCCTTGTCGAGTGCCCAGTCGTAACCATATACTACGCCCAGAGCTCCCAAGTCGCCTTGGAACCTATGCTTTTTGAGTTTCGGGAAAAGCCCAAAAGGGAAGTGTACACCACCCGCATTGTAATGTGAGTAGAGTAAATTGGCTCCAAAGAAGTGCCCCAGGAACGGGCTGTCGAGCCAATATCGCATCTCTGTTTGTACGGCAATGTGCTTCAGTTTCTTGTTCTTGCGAAAAGTAAATGGGTTCCAACCTGTGGATAGATCTAGCGACCAGTGGTCTGATAACCTCTTTTCCACTCCGATGTTAGGTGTTGTGGTTGCCCAATATGCTAAGTTCGTTTTCAAGCGCCAGTCTTGTGCTGATGCTGAAGTAATGAAAAGTGCTGAAACAAGAAGGAGCAACATGCGCTGTCCTTTGTCTGTATTCATTTGCTTCTGTATTGTTTTGTTGATAGAAAAGTGTCTATTTTACGGTTTCCTATTTCTGTTTTTGTTATTAATTAGGGTGTCCAGTTTGTCGTACTAAAAACGCACTGGATTAGCCCTGCTTAAAA
>OFSC01001251.1_pt1 | contig 17069 bp, 9 predicted proteins | sample 1543201 | NCBI WGS metagenome assembly OFSC01 (sample SAMN04209228, study PRJEB22552) | human gut metagenome | biome: gut; material: feces | host: Homo sapiens | place: USA: Oklahoma
CGAAACTGTTTTGCTGTCTGTCTCACTGTCGCATTATTTTCTATAATATAATTTGCAATTTCCACTGCACGCTCCTCAATATATTCTCTCATAGAAAAGCCCCTGCATAGTTTGTTTTTTACAATCTATGCAGGGGCAAATTAATGTATGTCTAATTCCTGTTCCATCTATTCGTGGAAAACATTATACTATACAACTTAATACTCAAATACTGCCACACCATATCCCGGAAGAGGATATGCAAAGGAATATTTCTGACCATCACATTCCTGTTTCTCTGGCTTGTAAACCAATGGGCGTTCCTCTCCTGATCCGCCGTATTTTGTCTCATCACTGTTAAGAACAAGCTTAAACTGCTTTCTTCTCGGAACACCAACACGGTAATCCGGTCTGTCTACCGGTGTAAAGTTGCATACAAAGAGCAGATTCTTCTTCCCATCCTTTGAATGTCTTGTGAAACTGAAAATACTCCGGAAGATATCATCCTTATTGATCCAGTCAAATCCCTTCGGATCATTATCCAACTCATACAATGCCTTATTCTTCTTATAAAGATGAAGCAAATCTTTATACCAGTTCTGAATCTGCTGATGTGGTTCTTCTGCAAGAAGGAACCAATCCAGTTCTCTCTCTTCACTCCACTCACGAAGCTGTGCGAACTCCTGTCCCATAAAGAGAAGCTTCTTTCCAGGATGTCCCATCATAAATGCATATGCCACCTTCAAGTTGCGGAACTTATCCCATCCTTCTCCCGGCATCTTATTCAACATGGAGCATTTCAGATGAACAACCTCATCATGAGAAAGTACAAGAATATAGTTCTCTGAATATGCATATTCCATAGAAAATGTCATCATATGATGTGCATTTTTTCTGAAATAAGGATCCAGTTTCATGTATTCTGTAAAGTCATGCATCCATCCCATATTCCACTTCAAAGTAAATCCAAGTCCGTCATCCTCAGGAGATCCTGTCACCTTCGGCCATGCTGTAGACTCTTCTGCGATCATCATAACGCCTTTATTTCTTCCGCAAACTACAGAGTTCAGATGTTTAAAGAATGCAATCGCCTCAAGATTCTCATTTCCGCCAAATTTATTCGGAATCCACTGTCCATCTTCTCTTCCGTAGTCCAGATACAGCATAGATGCCACTGCATCTACACGAAGTCCGTCTACATGATAATGTTCAACCCAGAACAATGCATTCGCCAGAAGGAAGTTAGAAACTTCCGGTTTTTCATAATTGAAAACCTTCGTTCCCCAATCAGGATGCTCGCCCTTTCTCGGATCTGGATATTCGAATGTCGGTGTTCCGTCAAAATCTGCCAAACCATGTGCATCTTTTGGGAAATGCGCTGGTACCCAATCAAGAATAACACCGATATTATTCTTATGAAGATAATTCACCATGTATGCAAAATCTTCCGGTGTTCCATAGCGTGCAGTTGGTGCATAATATCCAGTCACCTGATATCCCCAGGAACCGTCAAACGGATGCTCTGCGATTCCCATCAACTCAACATGAGTATATCCCATCTCTTTTACATACTTTGTAATTGCTTCTGCAAACTCACGATATGTATAGAATCCTTCATCTTCTCTTCCGGGATGTCTCATCCAGGAACCCATATGCACTTCGTAAATAGACACTGGTTCTTCTTTGTTATCCCACTTCTCACGAGCTGTCATCCACTTACTGTCTGACCAGTTCAGATTAGAAATGTCTGTGATTCTGGATGCTGTTCCCGGTCGGAGCTCTGCATAATTAGCAAATGGATCTGCTTTATAGATCTTCTCACCCGCCTGTGTCTCTATACAGAACTTATACAAATCCCCTTTCTTCGCCTCCGGAACGAAGCATGTGTATATTCCGAGAGGCTCTCCTCTCTTCATCTTATCTTTCGTCTCATCCCAGTCATTAAACTCTCCGATTACAGAAACGTTTACTGCATGAGGAGCCCATACCGCAAAATATACTCCTCTTTTTCCGTTCTTTGTCACCTCATGGGCACCCATCTTTTTATAAATCTCATAATGATTTCCCTGCCCAAAAAGATAATGGTCAAGTTCTCCGATCTCATAAGGCTGCACTTTCGTCTTCGTGCTGTTTTTCTTAACCATAAAGCCACCTCACTGCTCAAATATATTCCTGATTGTAATGATTTAAAAACCATACAATTTCTTATAGATCAAGGCACATTACCGAATCTTTCAATTGGTAACAAAGTTTCATTCTCCCCTTGAACACTATAGTTTTATTATACTTGATACTGTATAAAAAAGAAAGAGAAAATGTATTATTGCACAAAAATAGACAGTCGTTTTACTGACTGTCTATTAATTCTTAACAAATATATGTCATTAAATGTTGAAATCTTTCTCTGAAAGCAGAATTCTGTCGGAAGAATCTGTATTCTTTCCAAATACTCTCTTCACAAGCTTCTTTGCGGAAGCTTTCTGTGAATGAGCGATCGCATCATCCATCACTTCTTTCACTTCTGCTACTGTTACTGCATGATCTTCTCTCTGTAAAGAATCAATCTTACTGTACAGTGCAAGAATTCCCATCTCATCGATTCTGTAACCATTCTCCTGAGCATAAGTCTGTCCAAATGTTACAAGCTCATCATTAATAAAGATCGGCACTTCAAGTCTGGAAGTAAATTTTCTTCTGAATTCTCTGTTGGAAGAAAGAAGTCTGTCCAGTGGTTTTCTCTGCTCTTCAAGAACTACCAAAAGTTCTCCTGTATCCTGCTCCATTGCTTTGTTCAGCTTGGCGAGTGTTTTTTCGTTCATCTGTCCGGCTTTTTCAATGATCAGTGCACCGCCGTACAATTTACGGAAAATGTCTCCGATTCTCTTCTTATTCAGTGACTCACCTGTCACAATTGCAACCTTACCCTGACGGATATCACGCTGCTTCTGAATTGCCTTTACAACATCAACAGCAAGGACTGTCTTTCCATTTCCTTTATTTCCAATAATCAGAAGGTTTCCTGTTCTGGAAGTTCCTTTGCGGTTTGTACAGTTCTTATCCTGCTCAAGTACATCTACCAGCTGCTCACTCATACCACGCACAGGTACAAAATAAGAGAAGAGTTTTTTCTGTTCCTCTGTAAGTCCTGCTCTTGTACCAATTCCACTCTGTGTTTCAAGATCATAACGACCATGTACAATAAATCCTGTATCAGACATTGCATCTGCAATCTCATCTAATGGCAATGGTGATGTCTTACCTGTTGCGATCAATTTTGCAGTCTCTTTACGGCTCAATGGTGTCGTCGCAGACATGATATCAATTCCGTCATCTTCATCCGGAATCTCTCTGTCATCCGGTTCCTCACTATGCGCTGGATTCACGCTGAATTCATCTTCAAAATTTGGCACTTCTTCATAAGAATTCAGACTAAGAAGATCATCATCTGAAACCTTATCTTCTGCTGTGAAAAGATCTCTTGGATTAATTACTTCATCATCCTCATCGTCTTCTTCATAACCATAGGCATCCAGATCATCATATCCTTCTTCCTCACCGAACAGATCATCATCAGCGTCTTCATAATCATCCGGCAGATCGTCATCAGACTCTTCATAATCATCCAACAAATCGTCATCAGACTCTTCATAATCATCTAAAATATCATCTTCGTCAAACTCTTCTGCATCATCCCAGTCATACGCATCATAATCTTCGTACTCATCCTCACCGAGTCTGAGATCATCCGCAAGCTCTCCCATATTTTCATGTGGTTCTTCTTCTACCTCAAGAACTTCTTCTGAACTTACTGTTGCATCTACTTCTTCCTCTTCCGGAATAACACCTTCAATCTCATCAATCAGTTTCTGTATCTCTGGTGATAAAATTGGTTCTTCATTATTTTTATTGTCCATAGTCTCTCTTACTGCTGCTCCTTCTGAATCATCTTCATCATTGACAACTTCAGTTTCTGAGATCAGTTCCTCCACCTCAGACAAATCTTCTGATTCATCTGTCAGATCTTCTGACTCAGCTGCATCTATTTCAAGAATTTCTTCCTCTTCCGGTTCTGCTTCCCCTGCTTCAAGGATTTCTTCCTCTTCCGGTTCTGCTTCTCCTGCTTCAAGGATTTCTTCCTCTTCCGGTTCTGCTTCTTCTACTTCAAGAATTTCTTCCTCTTCCGGTTCTGCTTCTTCTACTTCAAGGATTTCTTCCTCTTCCGGTTCTGCTTCTCCTGCTTCAAGAACTTCTTCCTCTTCCGGTTCTGCCTCTTCTACTTCAAGAACTTCTTCCGATTCTGCTTCTCCTGCTTCTATAGCAACTGCATCTTCTGGGACATCTTCTGAAGTCTCCTCCACTGCCTGTTCTATAAGTTCTTCTTCTGTCTCCGGTTCCGGTATCAGTTCTTTCATCCCTGATGGAACTACTCGTTCTTTATTAGCTTCCTCAGCTTTCTTCTCTTCTGTCAGTTGATTCACAATCTCAAGATCTTCTACATCCTCAATTGCTGCAATATCCTCTTCCAGATCTGTTATATCCGGTTCGACTTCTTCTCCCGGTTCTGCCTGAACTTCCGGTTTCGGATTGAGTAATTGCTGCAGAGCTTCATCTAACCGCATCGTATCTCCAAGTTTCTTCTTGACTGGTTTTACCGGATTCTTACTGACAATCGGTATGGAAGCAGTATCTTTGCTAAGTGTTCTCTTATCTCCACTTGTCTCTACCGTTGCCGGCTGAACTTCTGACTCATCCTCGGAAACTTCTATAACTTCTGCTGTTTCTACTCCTGCTTCTTCCTGATTTTCTACTTCGGCATCCGGCTCTTCTGCCGCTTCCAAAGTAACCGCATCCGTGTCAATCACATCGGAAATACTGTCGTTCTCCATCACCGGCTGTTCTGTCAGCCCGATTGATCTTGTATCTCCAAGTGCTTCAGCTCCTTCTAACGCAGAATCTTTTTCCTCGTCTTCTCCTAAATAGGAAGCCAGATCCGGTATTTCTTCTGTCTCTGAAGAAAGCTTCTCATATCTGTGATCATATTTCTGCTGCTGCGATGGTGACAATGGCTTATACTGCATCTTCAGTTCCATTGCCTTATAAACATACTTACCCTCGCTGAACCAGAGGATCAGATCATCACACTCTTCCAGACATTCTGTCATCATACCTGCTTCGCGATAAAGCTTCGCCAGTTCATAAGCCCACTCTTCAATATATTCTGCCTTCTTAAATTCCTCCAGAGCCTCAATCTGCTGTTCGATCGGCGCTCTCTGCGCTCTTAAGATCTGATATCTAAGGATATGCCTGTTCGGATCTTTCGGTGCAATCTGGATAAATTCGTCATAATAGTCGATTGCTTCATCTATATTCTTTGTCTTAATTGCAAGAGAACATAACTTATAGATTACCTTGCGGCTTCCTTCAGAACGGCGATATGCAAGATTCATCACATCATAGCTCTTCTGATACTCTTTTGTTTTTTCATAAATATCACTGACATTCATCAGCATCCCTGCGTTACGGACACGCTTCCAGTCAATCAGATCTGCTGCTGCCGCTGCTTTTCTGTATTCTCCATCTTCCATAAGTTCCAGCATCTCTTCTGTCTTTAACTTATATTCATACTTATCCACTGTACTCACCTCATTGTCATTGAAATATTAGTTTTGGTCTGAATGTGTCCATTAGGCACTAGCCGATACTCTTTCATTATTCTACCATATGAGGTCTGTAATGTCAAAAAAATGCACCTTCAATTCCTTTTGAAAGTGCATTTTTAGTGTTATTTAATTGTATTATTATTATAATTTTATATTTTGTATCGGAGATTATTCGCGATTCTACGTTCCTGTGAGACCTTTGTCGTCTGTTATTTTATCACTTGAATGATTTTCATATCCATTCAATACTTTATGTATTAAATCTTCTGTCAAGTCATTCCTGCTTTTATAACAAATCTGAGATTATAACATGTCCTTTCAATGTTTCTTTACACATTTTTCATTCTATGTTATATGCGGTATTTTTATTCAATACATCTATGAGTGATTCATCTTTTTCTCTTTGCTTCCAGTTTCCGTACTCTCCGATCTTTGATCTTCTTTTCTTTCTACTGGACTTTTACGCTTGGCAAAGGTCTCTTTCTTCACAGGAACCTTCACTCATCATACCACTGACATATTGATAAAAATCTGAAACTATACTGTCCATGGGACTGACCTCCTGTTGAACTTGTATTTTTAATCTAATCAGGCATCTGTTACTTTTGCCTTCTTAGTTAAATATCTTTGGGAGATTTCTTTCTCTCTTTGATGGTTATATAATAACATTCGGCGTCTAATTTGTCAATATATTCATTTGATTTTTTTATATTTTTTATTTATTATCTACTTTGGTTGTAATTGTCTGAATTTTCAAACATTTCAATTAACAGATTTCTGCTCCAGCCGGCATTTCTTTTTCCGGTGTCATCAGTGCAAGGTTACCTTCTGCATCTTCTGCACAAAGCAGCATTCCCTCTGAAAGTACACCTGCCAGCTTCGCAGGTTTCAGGTTTACAAGAACCATAACTTTCTTACCAACCATTTCTTCCGGTGTGTAATGTGCTTTGATTCCGGATACGATCTGTTTTACCTGGCTTCCAACTTTTACCTGAGAGCAGAGAAGCTTTTTGGATTTCTTTACAGCCTCACAAGCAATGATCTCTCCAACCTGGAACTGCATTGCTCCGAACTGCTCAAATGTGATCTCATCTTTCGGCTCAATGTCGATAACAGCTTCTTCCTCTTTCTTTTCTTCTACCTTCGGATGAAGTTCTTCAACTTTCTTCATAACCTCTTCGAGATCCATTCGCTGGAACAGGATCTCCGGTTTCTCTGTTACATGTCCGTTACCAAGCTGCTCAAGGATCTTCTTACTTGTAGAAGGCATAAAAGATTCAAGAAGTCTTGCACCTTCAGAAATGCTCTGGATCAGATTCCAAAGTACTGTAGAAAGGCGATCCTTCTTGGATTCATCTTTTCCGAGTACCCAAGGAGTTGTCTCATCAATATATTTATTGCAACGTTTGAACAGATTGAAAATTTCTGTAATCGCATCGGCAACGCGGAGGTCTGCCATCTTAGCATCAACTGCTTTAGAAGCATTCTCTACAACTGCTTTCAGTTCTGCATCTACATCTTCTACAACACCCTTATCTTCTACTGTTCCGCCGAAGTATTTGTTTGTCATAGAAACCGTTCTGTTTACAAGGTTTCCAAGTGTATTTGCAAGATCAGAGTTCAGACGCTCTACCATCAGCTCCCAGGAAATAACACCGTCATTCTCGAATGGCATTTCATGCAGTACAAAGTAACGAACTGCATCTACGCCAAAGAAATCAACGAGTTCATCTGCATAGAGAACATTTCCTTTAGACTTACTCATCTTACCGTCTCCCTGAAGCAGCCACGGATGTCCAAACACCTGTTTCGGAAGTGGAAGATCAAGTGCCATAAGGAAGATTGGCCAGTAAATTGTATGGAAACGGATGATATCTTTTCCGATCAGATGAAGGTCTGCCGGCCACAGCTTGTTGAACTGCTCTGTACTGTTTCCGTCTGCATCATATCCGATTCCTGTGATATAGTTTGTAAGAGCATCAAGCCATACATATACAACGTGCTTTGGATCGAAATCTACCGGAATTCCCCACTTGAAGGATGTTCTGGATACACACAGATCCTGAAGTCCCGGAAGAAGGAAGTTGTTCATCATTTCGTTCTTACGGGCAACCGGCTGGATGAATTCCGGATGTGTATTGATATGCTCGATCAGACGATCTGCATATTTGCTCATTTTGAAGAAATATGCCTCTTCTTTTGCAGGCTGAACCGGGCGTCCACAGTCAGGACATTTTCCATCTACAAGCTGAGACTCTGTGAAGAAAGACTCACACGGTGTACAGTACATTCCTTCATAATGTCCCTTGTAAATATCTCCCTTGTCGTAAAGTTTCTTGAAAATCTTCTTAACCTGTTTCTCATGATCTTCATCTGTTGTACGGATGAATTTGTCATAAGATGTATCCATCAGATCCCAGATTCTTTTGATTTCTGTTGATACATTATCTACGAATTCCTTTGGTGTGATTCCAGCCTCCTCGGCTTTAAGCTCGATCTTCTGTCCGTGCTCATCTGTTCCTGTCTGGAAGAATACATCATATCCCTGGCTTCTCTTGTAACGTGCGATTGCATCTGCAAGCACGATCTCGTATGTGTTTCCGATATGCGGTTTACCTGATGTATAGGCGATCGCTGTTGTTATATAATATTTTGGTTTTTCTGACATTTTTCTGCCTCCTTTTCCCACAATGTGGGATTCTTTTCTCAACTTTCAGTGATTACTAATACGATTTTTTCTGGATTTTCCGGAACATCCCTAGCGGAGCGTTTTTAATATATTAGGAAAGAACCTAATATATTAAAAAACGCCCTCCCAGAGACTTGCATCCCTGAGAAGACGAATCCTACTTTCGTGTTGCCACTTCTCTTCGTTCCTTCCTCGCGGAAAGAAACCTCTATGAGTATCTGCACTTTCGTTAGTAAAAACTGCTTTGTTAATCAAAACCACTTTGAATACTACGGCATTTCTCACTGTTGATACTCTTCGCTATAAAGGGCGAATCCCTTCACAGACTAACCCGGATCTTTTTATTCAAGATTGCTGCTTAAACAACTTACTTGCTCACTCTGTTCAGGCTCATCTGCGCTGCTCAGAAGCCATCTTCATCTGTCTTCCATCCATCCCTCTCAACATCCGGCCTGACAGCCTTCAGGACTTTTCTGTAGAATCTGTTACAGACTACTCTCTTCCTCATCGCGTTTCGCTTATCACTGCTTTTCATTCCTTAAAAAGGTTAGCATAACGCGAATAGAATGTCAAGATACACCGCTTGATGATTTCTCTTTCGATTCCTCTGTTGTCCCGCCAGCATTTCCTTTTGCTTTCACTCTTGGAAATGTAATATCTACCCGGAACAGATCTCCGTCCAGATACAAGTCAAATGTACCGCCCTGCATTGTTGTAAGGCTCTTCGCTATAGAAAGTCCTAATCCACTTCCCTCCGTACTTCTGGAAATATCTCCGCGGATAAAACGTTCTGTCAGTTCGTCAGCCTGAATATTCAACTGATGCTCGGAAACATTTTTCAATGAAAATCTTACCTTTGTATCATCTGTTTTCAGAGTCGCGTAAACTCTGGTTCCAGGCATTGCGTACTTGGCTGCATTTCCGTAAATATTTTCCAAGACACGCCACATTCTTCTTCCATCGACATGCACAACAGCCGGTTCTGCCGGAAGATCTGTGACGATTGCCAGATTTCTCGCCTCGAATTTTTCTTCGAGTTCACCCTGCGTCTGCTGGATCATTTCTGACAGATCAAGATCCATATATTCCAGGGAAATATTCCCGCTGCTGACTTTCGATGCTTCTACTACATCTTCTGTCAATGTCTTCAGTCTCTGTGCTTTCTCTTCCAGAATATTCAGATAATCCTGAACTTTCGGATCTGCTGGATCTGTTTGTCTTAAGATGCCGACATAGTTCAAAATAGAAGTCAGTGGTGTCTTAATATCATGAGAAACATTTGTGATCAAATCTGTCTTAAGACGTTCGTTTTTCATTGCCTCGGCAACTGCTTTGTTAAGTCCGGTTCCGATCCCGTTGATCATCAATGCAAGTTTCTTGTTCTCCCCATGCAGTCCGTCGATTGGAATCTGATAACTCATATTTCCGGCAGCGATCTCCTGAATTCCTTTTCTCAATCGATTCTTCTCCATCACATTTGCAACCATGTAATAGAATAGCACTGCATCAGCAATCAGCAGCAGAATCACCAGGAAGAAATCTCCACCCCAGAGCACGAAAAGCTGAAACAGGAAATAAAGAATCAAAAGTCCTGCTGTTTTCTTTGTAAGCTTCATGTCTCGTAATATTTTCCCGATAAATATACCGAAGCTTCGAAGCAGACTGTTCTCCCACAGACTCTTTGCCTTAATTCTTCTTACCAGACTAAGATAGCCGGCAAAAAAGCAGGTAAATGTAAATGTTCCATATGCAAACGCACCTACTGATTCTCCGAGACTTAAAGTCTGCATATATACATTCGGAACATAGGATGATGGAACAAATGTATTACTTTCCACAGCACCGTACGAACTACATAACCCTGTAATCCCATCAAATAAGATATGAATTCCATCGATTCCTGCTACAAAAAAGAAATAACTTCCAATCACCCAGACAAAAATAACAACTGCAGCAGCAATCTCTGTCTTCCAGGAATCGAACTTTAACAAATGCAGTTCTTCATCCTGCAGTTTTCTCCCTGCCCCCAATGTCAACCACACTACTGTGATCAAAAAGAGTACTCCGCTGAAAATCATAAAATGCAATGTTTCTTTCATCTGTGGAATATTATTCTGATAATCAATACTGGTCTGATAGAACTGGTCCTGAATCGGATATTTTGTATCAACCGCAACTGCAAAAACATCTTTCCACTTTGTTCCGCCGGAATAGTAACCATAAGAACGTGTATTGAGCCATTGATCCGAATAAGAAACGTTCATATTCGTCTTAAAATCTTTCAATTCAGGATAGATTACCATATATTTCACAGGGTTCTTTGACGCTGATTCTATCATGTCTTCTATGCTTTTCTTTACATCTGCATAATTTGCATATTCTGCTTTATTTGTAGTAACCTTCTTTGTCGATTCATCTGCATACAGATAGGTAAAATTGGTATTCCCTTCTTCCAGATAATCCCAACCGCCTTCATAATCCTGCCAGTCTTCATAGATTGTCTGCAATGCTGTGGCAATATTATCATAAACCAATGTCAGTCTTCCATTTAACTGCGGATTATTATTTACAACCTGGAGTAGATTATCCGCTCCGACCGGTGCATATTTTTCAATCATTGACTGACCAAAGTTCCAGCAGTCTGTATAGAGCAGCTCACCGTTTTCATCTGTAATCTGAAATGTATAATAGCCGGAAGTCGTAAATTCGCCCGCCTGCAATCCTGCCAGGAACTGATCTCTGTCCTGCTCGCCCATCTGGAACTGAAGTTTTCCTGCATTTATAAGAGAAAAGAAATCATTCGTATAATAGTAGTAATAATTTCCGTCCGGTTTCTGACAGACGATCACGCCATTCTGTTTGTAAAGATTGTCGTTATCTGTTCCACTGTAAGTCTCGCCCCAGTTCACCAGTTCTTCCATGGTGTACGTGACACCTGACAAATTTGTTTCTGAAATCTTGCCCTTCTTTGACAGTTCCATTACATCCACCAGTTTTTTGGGATTGTAGGCGCCGTCACTTTCAAAAAGATTCTGCAGATAAAGCTTCTCCTGTACATCGTACATGTAACTTTCGACCATCTTGCTGAATTCTTCGGATTCTTCAAAAGACTGTGTATTCATCTTTTGAATCTGTGACAAACTCATTCCACCCGCCAGTGTCAGGAGAGAAAGCAAATTTGTCACAAGCAATGCTCCGCTAAGAATCGCCACAACAAGAACAATTGTCCTTGTCACGGTCTTCCTGTACCATTTCTTCATTGTTAACCCTTTCTTATATGCCTTCTTATGCATTTTTCTATGTTCTCTTATATGCTTTTTCTATCCATTTTTACATGTGCTTTTGTTACTGTTCGCACTATGCTTTTTCGATTTTATATCCGACACCCCAGACTACTTTCAGGTAACGTGGATCTTTCGGATTAATCTCTATTTTTTCTCTGATATGACGAATGTGAACTGCAACTGTGTTATCCGCACCAATTGCCTCTTCATTCCAGATGGATTCATAAATCTGATTGATTGAAAATACTTTTCCCTGATTTTTCATCAGAAGCAAAAGGATATTGTATTCAATCGGTGTCAGTTTCACAAATTCTCCGTCTACTGTTACCTGCTTGAGATCATCATTGATCTGAAGGCCACCTACCTTATAAATCGTCTCTTTTGGCTCCTGTGCTGTTCCGCCAAGCTCGTTAAATCGTCTCAGCTGTGATTTCACTCGTGCCACAAGTTCCAGCGGATTGAACGGCTTTGTCACATAATCATCCGCACCGATATTGAGTCCAAGAATCTTATCGGTATCTTCTGACTTCGCAGATAAGATAATGATTGGCAGACTGTTCTTCTCGCGGATCTTCAATGTCGCACGGATTCCGTCAAGTCTCGGCATCATGACATCGATAATCAGAAGATTCACTTCCTCTTTCTCCAAAATCTCCAGTGCTTCGATTCCGTCATATGCTTTTAAAATCTGATATCCCTCCTGAGAAAGATAAATTTCGATTGCTTCTACGATTTCTCTATCGTCATCACATACTAATATTTTATACATTTTACATACCCCTCGATAATTGCTGACACCGATAACAGCGCAGCAACATAATTATCACATGATCAAGTTCTAACTATAGTATACATGATACTTGATGGTTTTTAAGAGATAGATTGGAAAAATATTAGGAATTTCTTAAATCGACGATTTAACAATTTAAATACTTTCTATTTCTTGCACATCTTTTGCCAACGTTTTATAATAAGAAACCGTGAGCCACTTTAAAACATAAGTGTAGCTTCACAAAAATGATTGCATTTAGTACTAGAATCTCTTAGTATGGCTGCAATCCATCAATAAAAAGGAGTATAAATTAAGAATGATTGAATTTTTAAAATCCTTCCTCTTTGGAATTGTGGAAGGAATCACAGAATGGCTGCCGATCAGCAGCACGGGACATCTGATTCTTTTGAATCAATTTGTGAAATTAGATGTTTCCGAAGAATTCTACAGCATGTTCGAAGTTGTGATCCAGCTAGGTGCGATTCTTGCCGTTGTCATCTTATTCTGGAACCAGATCTTCCCGTTTGGTGCACCGGAAGGAAGTCACACGGTCAGACGCCGTCAGGCAAAACATGCACATAGAAGAAAGAAATCCGGAAATGGAATTTTAAGTTATGTGAAGATGGATATCATTATCCTCTGGCTGAAAGTCCTTGTTGCATGTATCCCTGCAATTGTGATTGGAATGCCGTTCAATGATCTGTTTGAGAAATGGTTTTACAATTACCCTTGCGTTGCGATTGCTCTGATTGTCTTCGGTATCGCCTTTATCATTGTTGAGAATAATCACAAGGGCAAACCTGCGAAGATCAACAGTATGGATGAACTTACTTATAAGACTGCATTTTTGATCGGACTTTTCCAGCTGATCGCTGCAATCTTCCCTGGAACATCCAGATCCGGTGCAACAATTGTCGGTGCTTTGATCCTTGGAGTATCCAGAACCGTTGCTGCTGAATTCACTTTCGTACTTGCGATTCCGGTTATGTTCGGTGCAAGTCTTCTGAAGCTTGTGAAGTTTGGTCTGAACTTTACCGGAACAGAAGCAATAATTCTTCTGATTGGTATGGTAACAGCATTTGTTTCTTCTATTATCGTTATTCAATTCCTGATGGGATATATTAAGAAACATGATTTCAAAGTATTTGGATATTACAGAATCGTGCTTGGTATTCTTGTGATACTGTATGCGTTGTTTTTAGCGTAAGATTTATTGATATTTTAAAAACTCCCAATAGAATTCCAGCTCAGATATCTTCTAGAGCATGATTTTCTATTGGGAGTTTTTTATTGGAGTTCAATTATGCTTGTTTCTCCTGATAAATTCCTTTCAATGCCGGATACAATTTCTTAAATTCCTGATATCTTTCCTCGTACTTCTGCACCAGTTCCGAATCCGGTTCTTCTGTTCCTGTTACTTTCACAAGTTTCTTCGCAGCCTCTTCCACCGAATCAAATACGCCGCATCCAACTGCTGCCAGGATTGCCGCTCCATAGCCCGGGCCTTCTTCGCTTTCGATCAGATCTACTTTCATATTCATCACATTTGCAATGATCTTTCTCCACAGCGGACTCTTTGCTCCACCGCCGCAGATCTTTGTTCTCTCTGGATTCACACCAATACTTCTTGCAACTTCCAGGGAATCACGCAGTCCGAATGCAACACCTTCCAGCACAGCCTGTGTCATATCCTCTCTTGTGCTGTCCATAGACATTCCGATAAATGCTGCTCTTGCGGAAGGGTCATTATGAGGAGAACGCTCTCCCATCAGATATGGAAGATAGAACACATGGTTCTCGCCGAGCCTTGTGATTCCTGCCTGTTCTGCCGGATAATCTTTGGTCTTAAGGATTTCATCCATCCACCATTTATTACAGGAAGCAGCACTGAGCATGCATCCCATCAGATGATAATTGCCATCTGCATGGTCAAAGGAATGCAGTGCATTGTTCTTATCTACTCCGAATTTCTTACTGGAAATAAAGAGTGTTCCTGATGTTCCGAGAGAAATATTGCAGCCGCCGTCTCCGACCGTTGCCGTTCCAACTGCTGCCGCCGCATTGTCCCCGGCTCCTGCAATTACTTTTACATTCTCTGATATGCCAAGTTCTGCTGCGATCTCTGCTTTCAAAGTTCCAACGACTTCCCAGCTTTCATACAGCTTTGGAAGCTGTGCCTCTGTAATACCACAGATCTCAAGCATTTTTGCAGACCAGCACTTATGCTCCACATCCAAAAGCAGCATTCCGGAAGCATCTGAATACTCTGTGCAAAAAGACCCTGACAAACGATATGCAAGGTAATCCTTCGGAAGCATAATCTTCGCAATCTTTGCAAAATTCTCCAGTTCATTTTCCTTCATCCAGAGAATCTTCGGTGCTGTAAATCCGGCAAATGCAATATTTGCTGTATACTCTGAAAGCTTCTCTTTTCCAATCACCTGATTCAGGTAATCGGTCTGTTTTGCAGTACGTCCGTCGTTCCACAGAATTGCCGGGCGAATCACCTTGTCTTCCTTATCAAGCGCAACAAGACCGTGCATCTGACCTCCAAAACTGATTCCCTTTACTTGATCCTTATCAAAGCCTTCAAGAAGCTCTTTCAGCCCTTCCATACTCTGTGCAAACCAGTCTTCCGGTTTCTGCTCTGACCATCCCGGATGTGGGAAATATAACGGATATTCTTTTGATACGATATTCTTGATCTTTCCATTCTCATCCATCAGAAGAAGTTTTACTGCGGATGTTCCAAGATCTACTCCTACAAATAACATGACGTTCCTCCTGTATAAAGACAGAGAGCCTTGCCGTTTCCGGCACGGCTCTCTGCCCGTTTTCTATGCTTATAACTTTCTATGCAATTAACCCCACGGATTCTCTGTTGGATATCTTACACCCTTCGGCTGGTTGTATCCGATCTCTTCAACCGGCACACCAATGTATTTAAATACTTCGAACAATGCTTTTCCAAAGTGTCCGAAAGCAACTGCTCCGTGATGTGGATAATTCTTTTCGATCAGTACGTGACGGTAGAATCTTCCCATCTCCGGAATTGCAAACACTCCGATAGATCCGAAGGATTTTGTAGCAACCGGAAGTACTTCTCCCTGTGCAACATAAGCACGAAGTACATTGTCAGATGTACTCTGCAGTCTGTAGAATGTGATGTCTCCAGGTTTGATATCTCCTTCCAGTGTTCCCTGTGTAACCTCGATTGGAAGAGATCTTGCCATGATCATCTGATATTTCATTTCGCAGAAAGCAAGTTTGCCGGAAGCTGTATTTCCACAATGGAATCCCATAAATGTATCTTTCTGTGTATATGGGAATTTTCCTTCGATGCTCTCTTTGTACATATCTGCCGGTACTGTATTGTTGATATCAAGAAGTGTTACTGCATCCTGGCTGACAGCAGTTCCGATAAACTCGCTGAGTGCTCCGTAAATATCAACCTCACAGGATACCGGGATTCCCTGAGCTGTCAGACGGCTGTTTACATAACATGGAACAAATCCGAACTGTGTCTGGAATGCCGGCCAGCATTTTCCTGCGATTGCAACGTATTTTCTATATCCTCTGTGCTCCTCGATCCAGTCTTTCAAAGTAATCTCATACTGAGCCAGTTTCGGAAGGATCTCCGGTTTCTTATTTCCTGCTCCGAGCTCTTCTTCCATCTCTTTTACAACGGCCGGAATTCTCTCATCACCTTCATGTTTGTTATAAGCCTCGAAAAGGTCAAGTTCAGAGTTTTCCTCAATCTCAACTCCGATATTGTAAAGCTGCTGGATCGGTGCATTACATGCAAGGAAGTTTAACGGACGCGGTCCAAAGCTGATGATCTTTAAGTCACTTAATCCGACAACTGCTCTCGCGATTGGTTCGAACTCATGGATCATATCAGCACATTCCTCTGCTGTTCCTACCGGATACTCCGGAATGTAAGCTTTTACTCCTCTGAGTTTCAGGTTATAGCTTGCATTAAGCATTCCACAGTAAGCGTCTCCACGTCCCTGTGTCAGATTATCCTGTGTCTCCTCTGCAGCTGCGACAAACATCTTCGGTCCGTCAAAATGTTTTGCAAGCAGTGTCTCAGAAATCTCCGGTCCGAAGTTTCCAAGATAAACAACCAGTGCGTTACATCCTGCTTTCTTTACATCTTCCAGAGCCTGCACCATGTGGATCTCACTCTCTACAATACAGATCGGACATTCATAGACAGTTCCTTCACCGTATTTTTTTGTATAAGCATCGATCAATGCTTTTCTTCTGTTCACGGAAAGACTCTCCGGAAAACAATCTCTGCTCACTGCTACAACACCGATTTTCAATTCTGGCATGTTACTCATAATAAAATCCTCGCTTTCTTTATCCTGTTTATTCACATTACTTCTTCTTTCTATCTATGTTATCCACAATCCGGCAAGCCTGATTGTGAACAAGTTTCTAATGTCTAAGCTTTACACTTCCACATTCTCACCCTGTAATCCACAGAACGCACCTTCAATCTGTGCATCCTCATGTGCGATCAGCCATTTATTCATAGCTGCAAGAAGTCTATTTTCTCCCTCTTTCGCTGTTTCAAATGGAAGCGTTTCGTTTGTTTCTATGGTCATTTTACCAACTTAAAAAGGCATTATCGACCAAATAATTAGCCAAATAATGCCCATTTCTTATCTTTTCTTTCT
>OFSC01001255.1_pt1 | contig 16991 bp, 12 predicted proteins | sample 1543201 | NCBI WGS metagenome assembly OFSC01 (sample SAMN04209228, study PRJEB22552) | human gut metagenome | biome: gut; material: feces | host: Homo sapiens | place: USA: Oklahoma
TAGACCACGTCGTTCTGCTGAAGATAGTAATATGGCGAGTCTACGATTTTCGCATCTTTAAGATTCACGCGGTGGTAGGCGCGTTGTCCGTTTTCCTCGCGTATCACCATCACGTTTGTGCGTTCGCCGTATTCGGTCATATCCTCGGCAGCGGCAAGCGCGTCAAAAATGGTGAACCGCTCGCTTTTAGCTTCGATTGCTCCCGGACGTTTCACCTCGCCAAGCACGTTGACGCGGAAATTTGCGAGCTGAACACGGACTACCGGATTGTCGACCTCCTTCGAAATCTTTTCCGTCAGATATTCGCACAAGCCTTTGGTAGTCATTCCGGCTGCATGGATTTTGCCGATAGCGGGCATTGTTATTTCCCCGTCAGTATTGACAATATAGGTCTGGTTCTGCGGTGTCGACGACACACCCACCTCTCCCTCAAGCGACGGATTGACGAGCGGAAGATTGTAGGCGGCTGTTGCCTCCGGCACAATGGAGTTGACCGTGATTATCAGCTCGTCGGCCGGACGGATTTTAACGGCATAGTCGAGTGCTGTTGTTCCGACTGTCTTCAAGCTGTCGGCATTCTCGAAATATGCCAACGACTGCGGAGCCTTACACGATGTCACTGTGGCAGCCAATACGATTGCGGCTGCAATAAATATCTTAGTAAAATTGAGTCTCATAGAAAAGCATACTTTTATTCTAATGTTTAAACGCACACCATCGCGTTTTATTGCATCAGACCATCCACAAAAAGCAAAGAGAGCGCGCCCTCAATTGGACGCGCTCTCCGATATTTGAATCTTTAAGTTCTGATTACAACTTCGGACCGGCAGCTACAAGAGCCTTACCTGCCTCGTTGTTCTCATATTTCTTGAAGTTCTTGATGAAGCGGGCAGCCAAATCCTTAGCTTTCTCTTCCCACTGAGCTGCATCAGCGTAAGTGTCGCGTGGGTCAAGGATTTCAGTTGCTACACCTGGCAATACAGTCGGAACCTTGAAGTCGAACATCGGGATCTGCTTTGTAGGAGCCTTGTCGATGTCGCCGCTGAGGATAGCGTCGATGATACCACGTGTATCGCGGATAGAGATACGCTTGCCAGTACCGTTCCAACCAGTGTTAACGAGGTAAGCCTTAGCGTTGTTCTTCTTCATCTTCTTAACGAGCTCCTGAGCATACTTAGTCGGGTGCAGCTCGAGGAATGCCTGGCCGAAGCAAGCTGAGAATGTCGGAGTCGGCTCTGTGATGCCGCGCTCTGTACCAGCGAGCTTAGCTGTGAATCCTGAGAGGAAGTAGTACTGTGTCTGCTCCGGTGTCAGGATAGAAACAGGAGGCAGTACGCCGAATGCGTCAGCTGAGAGGAAGATAACCTGCTTAGCAGCTGGTGCAGAAGAACCCTCCTTGATGTTGTTGATGTGGAAGATCGGGTAAGAAACACGTGTGTTCTCTGTAACGCTCTTGTCAGCGAAGTCGATCTTGCCATTAGCGTCAACAGTTACGTTCTCGAGGAGAGCGTCGCGACGGATAGCGTTGTAGATATCGGGCTCAGACTCCTTGTCGAGGTTGATAACCTTAGCGTAGCAGCCACCCTCGAAGTTGAAGACGCCGTTGTCGTCCCATCCGTGCTCGTCGTCACCGATGAGGAGACGCTTCGGGTCGGTAGAAAGAGTGGTCTTACCTGTACCAGAGAGACCGAAGAAGATGGCTGTGTTCTCGCCGTTCTTGTCGCAGTTAGCAGAGCAGTGCATAGAAGCGATGCCCTTGAGCGGGAGGAAGTAGTTCATCATAGAGAACATACCCTTCTTCATCTCACCACCGTACCATGTGTTGATGATAACCTGCTCCTTAGATGTTACGTTGAAGGCAACGCAAGTCTCTGAGTGGAGGCCGAGCTCCTGATAGTTCTCAACCTTAGCCTTTGATGCGTTGTAAACAACGAAGTCAGGCTCGAATGACTCGAGCTCCTCAGCTGTAGGACGGATGAACATGTTTGTTACGAAGTGAGCCTGCCATGCAACCTCAACGATGAAACGAACTGCCATACGTGTATCCTTGTTGGCTCCGCAGAAACCGTCTACTACGTAGAGGTTCTTGTTGCAAAGCTCCTTCTTGGCGATATCCTTAACCGTTGCCCAAACCTCTTCAGACATCGGGTGGTTGTCGTTCTTATATTCCTCTGTTGTCCACCATACAGTGTCCTTAGAGTTCTCGTCCATTACGATGTACTTGTCCTTAGGAGAACGACCGGTGTAGATACCTGTCTTTACGTTGACAGCACCGAGCTCTGTCTGCTGACCTACCTCGAAACCTTCGAGACCTGCCTTTGTCTCCTCTTCAAACAACTTCTCGTAAGACGGATTGTGAGCGATTACTGTAGAACCAGTAATTCCGTACTGAGTCAAATCTAACTTTGCCATTTTTTTAAAAATATAATTTAGATGTGAATATAGATCAACTTCGGTTGGCCTGGCTCCACTATTGCCTGATCAGGGCCGTCGCTTCTGCGCAGGCGACTTTCGTCGTTCCTTTAATGTTGAAAAAAGACGGGGCCCGTGGGCGTCACTATCGGCCGTAAGCACGCTTCATCTTTTTCCATCGGCAAAGTTAGGCATTTTCCTGTACAATGACAATATTTGCCACCCATAAAAATATATTATGTAATGTCTTTTTAATGTTAATTTTCTTAAAATACATTACACATCACGCCGTTTGCCACTCATAGTTAGCAATTAGGCACGGCGTACTGTCCATCCTGCAATTTATAAAGCATAAAAAAAGCGGGGGTCTTTCTCAGACCTCCGCTTTTATCATATAGATATGGTTATGTTCTTTTATCCCACCTGGCTACCCGGCTTTACATCGCCGAGTACGGAGGTGACGTTGAGTTTGCCGTCGAAGTTTACGGCTGAGAGAATCATGCCCTGGCTCTCGATGCTCATCATCTTGCGCGGCGCGAAGTTGGCCACGAAGAGCACGTCCTTGCCGATGAGCTGTTCCGGCTCGTAGTAGGCGGCGATGCCGCTGAGGATGGTGCGGTCCGTGCCAGAACCGTCGTCAATGGTGAACTGGAGGAGCTTCTTGCTCTTCTTCACCTTCTGGCAGTCCTTGATGTGACCCACGCGGATGTCGAGCTTCTCGAATGTGTCGAAGTCTACGTTCTCCTTCACGGGAGCAGCCACGTAAGAGGCAGCCTCATTGGCCTTCTTCGTGTCCTCAAGCTTCTGGAGCTGAGCGTTGATAGCATCGTCCTCAATCTTCTCGAAGAGGAGAGCCGGTGTGCCGAGCTGGTGTCCGGGCTTGAGCAGTTCGGTGCTGCCGAGCTGTGCCCAGTCTGTCTCCTTGATGTTAAGCATCTCGCGGAGCTTGGCAGAGCTGAACGGGAGGAACGGCTCGAAGGCAATCTCGAGGTTGGCAACGAGCTGGAGCGAGATATAGAGGATGGTCTTCACGCGCTCCATGTCGGTCTTGGCCACGTGCCAAGGCTCGCAGTCGGTGATGTATTTGTTGCCGATACGGGCGAGGTTCATAGCCTCCTTCTGTGCGTCGCGGAACTTGAAGGTGTCGAGCAGCGCCTCCACCTTCTGCTTCACGTCCTTAAACTCCTCGATGGCAGCGCGGTCTACGTCCTGCAGCTCGCCGCACTCGGGCACGATGCCGTTGAAGTATTTCTTTGTGAGCTGGAGGGCACGGTTGACGAAGTTGCCGTAAACGGCTACCAGCTCGTTGTTGTTGCGGTCCTGGAAGTCCTTCCAAGTGAAGTTGTTGTCCTTTGTCTCAGGAGCGTTGGCTGTGAGCACGTAGCGCAGCACGTCCTGCTTGCCGGGGAAGTCTACGAGATATTCATGGAGCCATACAGCCCAGTTGCGTGACGTAGAAATCTTGTCGTTCTCGAGGTTGAGGAACTCGTTGGCTGGTACGTTGTCGGGGAGGATATAGTCGCCGTGAGCCTTGAGCATGGTGGGGAACACGATGCAGTGGAACACGATGTTGTCCTTGCCGATGAAGTGGACGAGGCGTGACGAGGGATCCTGCCACCACTTCTGCCACGTTCCCCACTTCTCGGGCTGCGCGTCGCACAGCTCCTTGGTGTTTGAGATGTAGCCGATGGGGGCGTCAAACCATACGTAGAGCACCTTGCCGTCTGCTCCCTCTACGGGAACGGGAATACCCCAGTCGAGGTCGCGGGTCATGGCACGGGGCTGGAGGTCCATGTCGAGCCAAGACTTGCACTGTCCGTATACGTTAGGACGCCACTCCTTGTGGTCCTCAAGAATCCACTTCTTGAGCCAGTCCTGCCACTTGTTGAGCGGCAAGTACCAGTTCTTTGTGGCCTTCTTAATGAGTCCGTGACCAGGATTGTTCTTGTTGGTGGGGTTGATAAGCTCCTCAGGTGAGAGTGTTGCGCCACACTTCTCGCACTGGTCGCCGTAAGCGCCCTCTGCACCGCAGCGCGGACATGTGCCTACGATGTTGCGGTCGGTGAGGAACTCACCCGTAACCTCATCGCAGAACTGCTCCTCTGTCTTCTCCACAAGCTCGCCCTTGTCATAGAGCGTGCGGAAGAAATCGGAAGCAAACTTATGGTGAATTTTGGATGTCGTGCGGCTGTAGACGTCGAACGAAATGCCGAAGTCCTCAAACGACTTCTTGATAAGATTGTGATAGCGGTCGACCACCTCCTGAACGGTGATGCCCTCCTTGCGGGCGCGGATTGTCACGGGCACACCATGCTCGTCGCTGCCGCCGATGAACATCACTTCCTTCTTCTTTAGGCGCAGATAGCGAACGTAGATGTCAGCGGGGACATACACTCCGGCGAGGTGTCCGATGTGAACGCCACCGTTGGCATAAGGCAAAGCAGCTGTCACGGTGGTACGTTTAAAATTCTTCTCTTCCATTATATTATTGTGTTTTATTGATTTCTGACTGCAAAGTTATGAAAAATCAATACAATAGACGATATTGTTGATAATAAAAACATACAAGCTTGCTTGTTTTTTATTATTAAGACGCTGAGTAACTTATCAACCAAAACGAAAAAGGCGCAGCTCCTTGTGGGAACTGCGCCTTATACATTATATATTCTTAGCGAATGGTCTTTACTTTACCTCTACTACTTCTGCCTCAGCAACTGGCTCGTTCTTGATTTTGCGACCGAGGATGACGTATGCCAGAGGAGCGGCAATGAAGATAGAAGACAATGTACCGAAGATTACGCCGAGCAACATTGCGAACGAGAAGCTGCGAGTGCTCTCACCGCCGAAGCAGAAGATACAGAGCAGCACGATGAGTGTTGAGAGCGACGTATTGATGGTACGTGCGAGGGTCTCGTTGAGCGACTTGTTGAAGAGATCCTGAAGATCCATCTTCTTGTGAAGTCCGAGATTCTCACGGATACGGTCGAATACCACCACCTTATCGTTGATAGAGTAACCGATAACGGTAAGGATGGCACCGATGAACGTCTGGTCTACCTCAAGCGAGAAGGGCACGATGTCCCAAAGCAGCGAGAAGAAGCCGATGACGATGGTGGCGTCGATGGCAAGGGCGATAGTAGAACCGAACGAGAATGCCACGTTGCGGAAACGGATCAGGATGTAGACGAAGATGGCTGCGAGGGCGAAGATCACAGAGATGATGGCACCGTGTGTGATGTCCTTTGCCACTGCCGGACCTACCTTCGTAGACGATACGATAGAACCGCCTGCGCGTACGTCAGGATTCTTGAATGCCTCAACGCTCTTCTGTGTTACGAGGTTAGCGCCGTGCAGACCCTTATAGAGGATGTTCTCCACCTCGTTGTCGATGGCGGGGCTGTTCGACTCAATCTTGTAGTTGGTAGAGATACGGATGGTCTTGCCGTCAGTACCGAGGGCGAGGGCGTTCACTGTAGCTCCCTTAAAGAGCGGTGTGAGGGCTGCCTTTACTTCCTCTGGCTCTACCTGCTTCTCGAGCACTACTACGTAGTTGCGACCACCGGTGAAGTCGATACCCTTGCTCAGACCGCGAACGAAGAAGCTGCCGATCATCACGAGGACGATAACGCCGAATACTGAGAACGACTTCTTTGACGACGACATGAAGCCATAGTTCTTGTTGGCCATGAAGTTGCGCGAAATCTTGGTAGAGAAGTTCTGCTTTGTCCACTTATCGTGTGCCATACGGTTCTCGTAAACGAGACGTGTAAGGAATACGGCTGTGAAGAATGAGCAGCAGATACCGATGATAAGCGTCGTGGCGAAGCCGCGGATAGGACCTGTACCGAAGACGTAGAGAATCACACCGGTGATGATAGATGTGAGGTTCGAGTCGAAGATGGCTGAGAAGGCGTTGCTGTAACCTAATGAGAGAGCCTGACGTGTGCCGAGACCCTTCTTGAGTTCCTCCTTGGTGCGCTCGTAGATAAGCACGTTGGCGTCCACCGCCATACCGAGGGCAAGTACAATACCGGCGATACCAGGCATTGTAAGGGCGGCCTGGAAGGACGCCATGATACCCATGGTGAAGAAGAGGTTGAGCAAGAGTGCGCCGTTAGCAACCATACCCGGGATGAAGTCGTACATCACTACCATGTAGATCATCAGGATGATGAAGGCAACGATGAACGAGATGAAGCCCTGCTGGATTGACTGTGCACCGAGTGTCGGACCTACAACCTCCTCCTGCACGATGTGTGCGGGGGCAGGCATACGACCTGACTTAAGTGTGTTGGCCAAGTCCTTGGTGTCCTCGATGGTGAAGTTACCAGAGATTGAAGACTGACCGCCAGAGATCTCACCGTCTACGCGGGGAGCTGAATATACGGTTCCGTCAAGTACGATGGCGATGGCCTTGCCTACGTTGGCCTTTGTGAGGGCTGCCCAGCGGCGTGCACCGTCAGAGTTCATTGTCATCGAAACCTCAGGTGTACCGGTAAGGTTGTTGAACTGGTCCTTAGCGTCTGTCACTACGTCGCCCTCGATGGGAGCGCGGCCGTTGGTGGTTGTCACCTTGATGGCGTGAAGCTCGTAGATGTTCTTAGCCTGGATGCCGTCAGCAGGCTTTGCGCTCCAGAGGAGACGGCAGTCAGAAGGAAGAATCTGCTTAGCGAGTGCAGAATAGATAATCTTGTTAACAGCGGCAGTGTCGCGTGCAGAAGCGTAGCCTACGAGGCTGAGCGCACCGTTGCCTGTGGGCTGGAAGATAGAGAGAAGCGGATGCTCCTTCTTAGCCTGCTCCATCTGGCTGGCGCTTTCCTTCTCGGCAGCACCTGCCTTCTTCTTCATCTGGAACTTGGCAGTGGCCTTCTTTGCTGCGGGAGCAGCTGCTGTGTCTACAGCTGTGGTGTCTGCCGCCTCGTCCTTGCCAGAGCGTACGTTAGCCTCGCGCTGGTCTATCTGCTGGAGGAAAGGAATAATCTCGTCAGAGTTGTATGTCTCCCAGAACTCGAGGTTGGCGCTTCCCTGGAGGAGCTTGCGCACACGCTCAGGCTCGTTGATACCCGGCATCTCCACCATGATACGTCCCTGCTGGCCCTCCAGCTTCTGGATGTTGGGCTGTACTACGCCGAACTTGTCGATACGTGTGCGGACTACGAGGAAAGAGTTGTCGATGGCTGCCTGCACCTCAGCGCGGAGAACCTTCTCCACGTCCTTGTCTGAAGAATTAGGCGACACCTTGCCCTGGAGCTGCTGTGTGGCGAAGATCTCAGAGAGGTGGTGGCCCGGTGCGTTCTTCTTGTATGCGTTGATGAAGAGAGTGATGAAGTCGCTCTGGCTTACCTCATGCTCGGCGCGTGCTTCCTTCATTGACTTTGTGAAAGCTACGTCGGTCTTGTGGTCGGCGAGGTTCTCCACTACGTCGGGAACACTCACTTCGAGGATGACGTTCATACCGCCCTTGAGGTCAAGACCGAGACCGATCTGTGTCTCAAGGCATTTCTGATAGGAGTACAGCCCGAGGAACTTCACGGAGTCCTTGTAGTCCTGCTGTGCGATGGGATCCTTTATCTTCGCAGCCTGGCCGTCATAATACTTAGTGGCGGCAGAGAACGAGAGATAAAAGATACTTGCAAGCGTCAGAAGGACGGCTGTTACAATTACAATACCTTTGTTCTGCATTTTTGTTAGTTTTTATTTATTATTTATTTTTTTCCTAAAGCACAGTTAGCGTGCAAAGTTACTTATTTTCTCTCGTTTTGCGAAATTTATAACTCTATTTCTTTTATTTAGTAATGTTTAGATTGCCGTTTGCGGGTTAAATCGCTATGGTTTAACGGTTTTTACGCTCACTGTCATTCCTTTTTACGCTCCAAAGAGCATATTATCGGATAGTGGTCGGACGCCTTTACGGTATTGTCTACGCGGCAGGCGTATGGTTTCCAGTGCGAAGAGCACATGATATTGTCGATGCGCACGTAGAAGGCGTTGTAGTGGTATGATATGCCGGGACCGTTAGCGCTGGCAACGTAGCAGTCTGTCAGTACTGAAGCGAGACGATGGCGCACGTAGGATATGGGCGAATCGTTGAAGTCGCCCGTAAGGATGATGCTCTTACCTTTATGTCGCTCCACGTATGCGGCTACGGAGTCGGCTTGCGGGGCACGTATGGCAGATGCTTCAGCCAGTTTGCGCCAGATGTTTCGCGATTCGCTCTCTGCTTCCTTGCGTTCGATGTCGCCCTTTAGCATAGCCTTGAAACGACGGCGGTCGTCTTTGGACAGTCCGGTAGACTCGAAGTGATTGACCACGACGATGGTGGTGTCGCCACCGGGGGTGAGCAGGTGGTAGGCAGCCGAGTTGTTGGCACGCGACTCATAGTGGATGGTGTCGGTGCGGATGATGGGGAATCGGGAGAAGATGGCTATCGGGTCGCCGCCCTTCGGGTCGGTAATGCGATGGTGAGAATAGAGTTTGCCAAGGCGTTCCAAGATACGGTCTTTCTTCCATCCGTCAGAGCAGAACTCCTGCATGCAGAGGATGTCAGGGCGCTGTGCCTCCACGTAGTCGAGTATAGGGCACGGTTCGTCGGGCGACGTCCATGTCGAGAAGTTGAAGACATTGTATGACATCACCTTAAGACTGCCTTTCGGCGCTTCCTCGGGCATGTTGAGCGGCGTGTATGTACGGACCGGCACGAAGCCCAAGACGAGTCCGACGACGGGAATTATCGCCATCCTCTTCCTTACGATAAGCCAAAAGAAGAGAAAGCCGACATTAATGGCAAGGAAGACGGGGAAGAAAAGACCGATGTTTGCAAGGAGCGGATGACTGACGGGATTGATGCGGTCACTGAAGCCTATAAGCAGCATGCAGACTATGGTGGCGATGTTTCCTCCCGCAATCAGCCTTACTGTAAAGTCCTGTAGGTTTTTCATTGGCGCTTGCTATAATCGAAGAGTTTCTGCTTTTCCTCACGTGTAAGGCTGTCGTAGCCGGAACGGCGGATTTTGTCGAGGATGGCATCTATCTCTGCCTGCTCACGCTGGCGGCGCTGATTATATTCCCAGTCGGTCTCACGATGTGCAGAGCCACCGTAAGAAGAGCCGCCGAAGGACTGACTGCCGCCATTTCCGGCGTTGCCGCCATGCTTGCGGCGCTCCCATGAAGAGCGGAGCGAATCGAAGAAGCTCTGTCCTCCCCTACTGTTATATCCTACGCCGGGATGACGACGCCAATAACGGATGAGGAAGAAGCCGATGACCATACCGCCAAGGTGTGCGAGGTGAGCCACGCCATCGCCCGGTGTGGACAATGCCATGAACATCTCAACGGCTGCATAGCCCACAACAAACCACTTGGCCTTAATGGGCACGGGCAGCGGGAAGATAAACATACGTTCCTCGGGATAGAGCATTCCGAAAGCGAGAAGGATGCCATAGATGGCGCCAGAAGCGCCTACTGTGGTCCACAGATTCAGGTAACGCGCATTGGCTGCTGCCACCTCATACACCTGAGAGAAGCGGAAGTCGGGTAACTGGTCTGCTGCAAGCATATAGAACTGGGCGAACTGTGCCAGCTCCTGAAAGAGTCCGGCTCCGACACCGCAGGCTATGTAATAGAAGAGAAACTTGCGTGGTCCCCAAGTGCGCTCCACGATGCAACCGAACATCCACAAGGCGAACATATTGAAGAATATGTGGCTCCATCCTCCATGTGCGAACATGTAGGTGAAGAGCTGGTAAAAGTGGAAGTCAGGGGCAAGCATGAAGTGCAGGCCAAGGAGGTCGTTAAGGTCGATGCCAAGCCCGCGAAATGCGTAGGTGGCAAGGAAGACAACGACATTTATTACGAGTAGGTTTCGTGTGATTGTTGGAATGTTGTTCATATCTTACATTGTGGTTGTTATATCATACGTAAATGCGGGGCAGGGGTGCTTTACGGATGGACAAAATTAATAAAAATCCCCGTAATATGGGTTAAAAAGACCTTTCAGCTACTTTTTTTTGAGTTATTTATGCACTTTTTCCGCTTTTTTGTTTGGATTGTGAAAGGAATAGCCTAAATTTGTCGTTGGAATACTGAAAGTTACGCCATTTTGGTAAAAAACAAACACACAATTTAAAATAATTCGAATTATGAACAAGACAGAACTTATCGAGAAGATAGCAGCAGGTGCTGAGTTGGACAAGACAAAGGCAAAGAAGGCTTTGGAGGCAACTCTTGATGCTATCAAGAACGCACTTGTAGAGGGCGACAGCGTACAGCTCATCGGCTTCGGCACATTCAGCGTGAACGAGCGTCCCGCCCGCGAGGGTATCAACCTCCACACTAAGGAGAAGATCACTATCGCAGCTAAGAAGGTGGCTAAGTTCAAGGCTGGTGCAGCTTTGGCAGACTCCCTCAACTAATAAGGCTCGACCTTATAAAGACAAATAGCCTGAAAGCAAAAAAGGAGACGTTCCCGAGGGAATGTCTCCTTTTTTGTTGTCCTAGGCGGATTCGAACCACCACAAACAGAACCAAAACCTGTTGTGCTACCATTACACCATAGGACAATTATGGCTGCAAAGGTAATGATTTTTTGCTTTGCAGCCAAATTTTTGCGTATTATTTCGCTGTGACGAGTATTACTTTACAGTGATGAGATAATAGTTCTTCTTACCGCGCTGTACGAGAAGATACTTGCCGTCAATGAGATCTTCCTCGCCAACGGGACGGTCGAAAGCTGCAAGCTTCTCCTTATTGAGCGATACGCCACCACCCTGAACGAGCTTACGCATCTCGCCCTTAGAAGCGAAAATCTTAACGTCGTCACGTGTGAAGAGGTCAACTGCGGGCTGTCCGAGCTGGTCCTTTGCAAGTGTGAAGTGAGGAACACCCTCGAAGATGGAAAGCAATGTTGCCTCATCGAACTTCTGAAGGGTCTCCTTTGTTCCCTTACCAAAGAGAATGCTTGATGCCTCCTGCGCAAGAGCGAGATCGTCAGCTGAGTGTACCATTGTGGTAACTTCCTCAGCGAGACGCTTCTGAAGGATACGACGACCTGGATCCTCTGTGTGCTCTGCAATGAGAGTGTCGATGGTCTCCTTGTCGAGGTCGGTGAATATCTTGATGTACTTCTCTGCCTCTGCGTCGCTGACGTTCAGCCAGAACTGATAGAAAGCATAAGGAGTGGTGCGCTGCGGGTCGAGCCATACGTTGCCGCTCTCTGTCTTGCCGAACTTCTTGCCGTCTGACTTTGTGATAAGCGGGCATGTAAGGCAGTAAGCCTCTGTCTCGTTGCCGAGTGTGCGGCGGATAAGCTCAGTACCGGTGGTCATGTTGCCCCACTGGTCGTTACCGCCGAGCTGCAGGCGTACGCCGTGATGCTGATAGAGATAAAGGAAGTCGTAACCCTGAAGCAACTGGTAGGTAAACTCGGTGAATGAGAGTCCGTCACGTGCCTCGCCGTTGAGACGCTTCTGCACGCTGTCCTTCGCCATCATGTAGTTTACGGTGATGTGCTTGCCCACCTCGCGAGCGAAGTCGAGGAAGGTGAAGTCCTTCATCCAGTCGTAGTTGTTTACGAGTTCTGCCTTGTTGGGTTCTGCGCCGTCGAAGTCAAGGAACTTAGACACTTGCTTCTTGATGGCCTCCTGGTTGTGGTAGAGAGTCTCCGAGTCGAGGAGATTACGCTCCTGGCTCTTTCCTGACGGGTCACCAATCATACCTGTGGCACCGCCTACGAGAAGATAGGGCTTGTGTCCGCAGCGCTGCAGGTGACGCAGCATCATGATACCACAAAGATGGCCGATATGCAGAGAATCGGCAGTAGGGTCGGTGCCCAAATACGCAGACACCATGTGGGTATTGAGGTACTCCTCAGTACCGGGCATAATCTGCGCGAGCATGCCGCGCCAGCGCAGTTCTTCAACAAAGTTTTTTGCCATTGTGTTTTATTTAAGTTTAAGCTTAAGCCTTTCTGGGCCTCTTTGGACCTTTCTGAGCAATTGGGAAATCAAGACTGAGAGATAACTCCTAATTCCTAACTCCTAACTCTCTCAAGCTGTGCTCGAGAGTTACGGCACCGGGTCGTAGCCGGAACCTCCCCAGGGATTGCATCTTAGGATGCGCCATATTGCCAGCGCCATTCCCTTGAAGAATCCGTGCTTTGCGAGGGCTTGCCTTGCATACTCGGAGCATGTCGGTGTAAAGCGGCATGAGGGCGGCGTATAGGGCGTTATGAATAGCTGATAGAAGCGTATGGGCTGTATCACGAGCCATGCGAGGAATCGCGAGACCTTTTTCATTCTGCAGGGGTATTTTTATGATTGCTCGCAATACGTTCCGCTATACGAGTAAGGAGATTTCGCACCTTATCTGCCACTACATCAGTGGACACAAGCTGATCCGACGTCCATATAAAGCAGAGCGACATCTTGCGACAGCTGTCCGCCGCCTCGTCCGCTGCAAGCGCATCGAGGAGGATATGCTTGTTAAGGCGATACGCCTCCCTTACCTGACGCTTCACGTGGTTACGCTTTACGGCGCGCTTGAAGTATCGCTTTGGCACGCTTACCATCATCTGCGCCACCGTGCTCTCATCCTCCCCCATCGGCTCAGCCAAGTAGACCACGCGGAGCGGATATGCAGACATGGCTTTAGCTCCGCCACCCTTGAAGAGGCGGTCAATCTGCTTCTTGCTCTTGATGCGTTCGTCCAGTGAAAGGGAGAATGTTTTGTTCATTTTCTTATCGGTAGGCTTGTTATATATAAGTATTATGCTTACTTTATATTCTCAAGATATCCTCTGAGGGCGCTCGTCATTGAAGGATGTTCCTTTGTGGGTGCCTCGAGGTCGAGTCTGAATCCTTCGTCAGCCACTGCCTTAGCGGTAGTAGGACCAAAGGTTGCAATGCGTATGTCGCCCTGCTTGAAGTCGGGGAAGTTCTTTGTAAACGCCTTGATGCCGGTGGGGCTGAAGAACACGAGCATGTCGCAGTCGAAATTCTTTGCCTCCTCTTCAGTGAAGTCGTTGCTGACGGTGCGGTACATCACGCATTCCTTGTGATTGAGCTTCTTGGCGTCGAGCTGCTTCTGCACGTCGTCGTTGTGAACCGAGCTCAGGGGCACGAGGAACTTCTCAGTCTTGTGCTTCACCATAGTGGGGATGAGCGAGTCAATCTTTCCTGTGTTGCCGAAGAACACCTTGCGCTTTCTGTACTGTACGTACTTCTGGATGTAGAGAGCGATTGTCTCAGTAACGCAGAAATACTTCATGTCCTCAGGAATAGTAATGCGCATCTCCTTTGCCAACTTGAAGTAGTTGTCGATGGCGTGGCGTGAAGTGAACACTACTGCGGTGTAGTCAAGCAGTCCGATTTTCTGCTGACGGAATTCTTTAGGGCTGAGTCCTTCCACCTTGATGAAGGGGCGGAATACCAGCTCGACTCCGAAGTCTTTTGCAATGTCGTAGTACGGCGATTTCTCGCTTGACGGTTCTGGCTGGGATATCAGAATCTTCTTTATCATTTGTATTATTTTGAATAGCTTATTCTATTGTTGAACGTTCTTTTGTGTCTATACATTTATATGCGACAATACACAGGATTCCTTAGGCGCTGACCTTCAAGAATCCTGTCAAAATGTCGAGCGATCCCATGAGCGCTACGAGCGGGATGGCTTCAAGCGTGCAAAAGTACAAAAAAATCTGCAAAGAATTGCCGCTGTGTCTGAAAAAGATGAGATACGACTTATACAATGCAAGTATTTTGAACACCACCAACACCGCCATTGTGCAAATGAGGGTGGTCTGCACGGGCATCTCGAAGTATGCCTGAAGCATTACTATCGGGAATACACACACTCCTTCCATGGCAAGCAGGAAGAGGAACGACTTGAGCCATTCCTCGTTGCGCCGTCGGTCGAAGAACACCCATCCTGCCATTGAGAAAGCGGCTGTCTTGACGAGGACGTACACCAGCATCACCGCCACATATACGCCTATCACCTGTATCTGATCAATAAGGAAAGTCCTCACTCCCTGCGTCTGCACGTAGAAGAAATAGACAAGGGAGAAGAGCAGACAGCTCTGCAGCACGAGGAAGAACTGGAAGCGGAACTCGCTGGAGGTCTCTGTCACGGCTGTCATGTTCTGGCTCACCGGCGGGCGGAAGAAGTTCTTTGCCTGCCTTACGATGAAGCGCTTGGTCTTGGCGAAGGCAAGCATAGCAAGGATGAAGCATCCGAGCAGCAGGGCGGTGATGATGTTGTCATGCGCTATGCTGTATGGCACGGGGTCGCCAGCCACGCCGAGTCGTCCGCCGAAGAGGTCGGGATTGAAGAACGGCTTGCCGGTGAAGTACGACTCACGGTAATACTTGGGCATGTTCACGTCGCGCCAGGACCGCCCCTTTGGCTGTCCCGGCAGGTGCAGCGTGTCAGGTTGCTCGCTCCACGTTATCTCCGACGGCTTGATATTGGCCTGTATGGCAGAGTCCTGCTGTTCTGGCGTGGCGTCCTTGGGCAGCCATCTTAGCACCTCAGCCGGCGTGGGCTGACGGTGCTGCTGTCCCTCGCGCCTCTGCATTGCCGATATGGGCATGCCGTCCTCACCGAGGGTTATCTCCTCGGTATGTATAGAGTCGGAAGCGAGAATGTTCATCTTTTTCTTTATTTAATTCTTAGTTGTTGATACCGAACTTCTTCTTGATATCGTTCACGCGGTCGAGCTTCTCCCATGTGAAGAGCTCCACGTCCATGGTCTTTGTCTCATGGTAACGTGATAAGAATGTCTTCTTCACAATCTCGTTCTTGCGTCCCATGTGACCGTATGCGGCTGTCTCAAGATACATAGGCTGACGGAGCTTCAGTGTCTGCTCGATGGCCTTCGGACGAAGATCGAAGAGTTCTGAAATCTTCTGTGCTATCTCTGCGTCGCTGACGCCAACGCGTGAGCGTCCGTATGTGTTTACATAGATGTTAACAGGCTTTGCCACACCGATGGCGTAGCTTATCTGAACGAGCATCTCGTCTGCCACACCTGCTGCCACCATGTTCTTGGCGATGTAGCGGGCTGCGTAAGCTGCCGAGCGGTCCACCTTGGAAGGATCCTTGCCAGAGAACGCTCCACCTCCGTGTGCTCCCTTGCCTCCGTATGTGTCGACGATGATCTTGCGTCCGGTCAGACCGGTGTCGCCGTGAGGGCCACCGATTACGAACTTGCCTGTAGGATTGACGAAGTACTTGATGTCGTCGCCGAAGAGTGCGAGCACCTTGTCGCTGTGTATCTGTGCCTTGACGCGCGGCATGAGGATGTTGATGACGTCGTCCTTGATTTTCTGGAGCATGCGGGCGTCATCATCGTCAAACTCGTCGTGCTGTGTAGACACTACGATGGTGTCGATGCGCTGCGGAATGCCTTCCTCAGAATATTCCACTGTCACCTGGCTCTTCGAGTCGGGACGGAGATAAGTCATCTCCTTGCCTTCCTTGCGGATGTCAGCGAGTGTGCGCATGATGAGCTGTGCGAGGTCGAGTGTTACGGGCATGTAGTTTTCGGTCTCGTTGGTGGCGTAACCGAACATCATTCCCTGGTCGCCGGCACCCTGGTCTTCCTCCTTCTCCTGCGTAACGCCACGGTCGATATCCTCCGACTGCTCGTGAATGGCAGTAAGGACACCGCATGAGTTGCCGTCAAACTGATACTCTGACTTTGTGTAGCCAATCTTGTTGATGGTCTTGCGGGCGATGGTCTGCAGGTCGATGTAGACGTTGCTGCGCACCTCTCCCATGACAACCACCTGACCGGTAGTTACGAACGACTCGATGGCGCAATGTGCCTTTTCGTCGTAAGCGAGGAACTGATCGACAAGTGCATCGGAGATTTGGTCAGCCACCTTATCGGGATGGCCTTCAGAAACTGATTCAGATGAAAAAAGATAATTCATTTTTTCCAATTTTTAAAAGTTAAAAAAATAGTGGAAAAACACCAATTACCGCTATCTAATTGTTATCCTTTAATGGGGTGAGCCACACGCCGCAAGGTTATCGCGAATGACGCGTTGCTGAATTAGAATTTGCAGTTTTAGCATTTTTTTGTGTGGTTGCAAGCAGCCAAATTCTTCCACATTATGTATACTGTCTAAATTTTCGGGTGCAAAGGTACTGAGAATTTTCGATTTGGCGAAGGAAAAGCCATATAAATAATGTTATAGGGCTATAGAAACCAGCAAGACGGCTCAGCTGAAGGGAAAAGGGGGTGTATCAAAAAGGAAGTTATTAGAAGTTTGGGCTTCGCCCGAAGTTAATAGAAGTTAGCGGACAAATGCATAAATTGCAGTTTATCGGTACGAGGTACGGCTTGAATCCGTATCACTTAGCCTGAATGTTAGGCAGGGCTTTGACAAAAACCTTTATCCACAATCCGCTTGTGATTTTCGAGAGAGGCTATCGCCTCTCTCGAAAATCACAAGCGGAAAAAACAAAGAAAAACACAAGGTAGCGGACGACATGTCATCCGAATTAGGAATTTTGTGTTTTGTTTGTTTTTCCGCTTATGGGCGCGTGCTGTGCACAAATAAAAGGCTTTACGTTAG
>OFSC01001263.1_pt1 | contig 16926 bp, 11 predicted proteins | sample 1543201 | NCBI WGS metagenome assembly OFSC01 (sample SAMN04209228, study PRJEB22552) | human gut metagenome | biome: gut; material: feces | host: Homo sapiens | place: USA: Oklahoma
ATTTTTTGTTGTATATTTTTTTATGATTTGTGTCTAAAATTTGTTGACTAGTGCAACTGAGAGGGGCTTGACAGAAACATTGCTTTAGGCAGAACCCCTCTCCGCCTCGACAAGCTCGGCACCCGCCCCAGGGCGCCTTCTCTTGCCCTACGGGCAATTCACCTTGTCTCCCCTTAGGAGAGGCTATTTTTATTATCTTCTTGCCTTCGCAGGCTCAATATTAACCTTATACCCCCTTGATAAAGTTCTTGTTCATCTCGGGGTTAAATTAGCAATTTGCTTATTGAAAGGCTCCTCTAGGGGTTAGCTTAGCAATTTGCTTATCGAAAGGCTCCCCTTGGGGGGAGCTGGCGCCCGTCAGGGCGACTGAGAGGGGTTTACACTCTCTGTACTTTTCCCCCTCTCCGTCATCGCTACGCGATGCCACCTCTCCCCAAGGAGAGGCTTGTGGTCTTCTTGCTTCGCAGGCTCAAGCCATGATGACGCATTATACTCGGTCGCCCTTGTTATTATCTTCTTGCCTTCGCAGGCTCAATATTAACCTTATACCCCTTGATAAAGTTCTTGTTCATCGCACCGATAACCTTTTCGGCTACATCCTCCGGTACCTCAACAAAGGTGAACTTATCATAAATATTGATCAGGCCGATATCACGCGCCGGAATGTCTGCTTCGATAGCAATGGTGCTGACAATATCCTTAACCATAATCTTCTGGCTGCGGCCGATGTTGATGAACAGGCGCACCATGCCCGGACGGCCGCCGGTGTTGCGCAGATCCTTAGAGAGGATATCCTCCTGCGGAGCCTCCAGAGCCTTAATGCCCTCCTGCATCAGCTTCAGAGCTGCGGCAGCGACCTCTTCGGCGCTGTAATCATCCAGCAGGCTTTCGGCAATCGGCATATAGTCATGGTATGCGTTCAGCTCCAGCACAGTCTGCATCTTACTGATAATCTGGTCGCGCTGACGCTCGATAACGTTAGCAGCGGTCGGCAGCTGACGGCGTTGGATTTTAGTCTTGACGGTGCGTTCAATCAGCTTCAGCTGGCGGAACTCACGCGGAGTGATGAAGGTCATAGCTACACCGGTGTTGCCTGCACGACCGGTACGGCCGATGCGGTGAACGTAGCTTTCCGGATCCTGCGGAATATCAAAGTTGATAACGTGGGTAATGTTGTCAACGTCGATACCACGGGCAGCAACGTCGGTAGCAATCAGCACATCAACAGCGCCCTCGCGGAATTTCTTCATTACGCGGTCACGCTGGTTCTGGCTCAGGTCACCATGCAGGCCTTCAGCCATGTAGCCACGGCTGGAAAGTGCGATAGACAGGTCATCAACACCCTTTTTGGTACGGCAGAAGATAATCAGCTTACCGTCGATTTCTGCGTCCAGCAGACGGCACAGGCCTTCAATCTTATCCTTGGTTTCGAAATAGTATTGCTCAATCAGAGGTACAGTCAGCTCTTCCTTGGAAATGGTTACATTCTTCGGTGCCTTCATGTACTTCTTGGTCAGGCTCAGAATCGGACGGGGCATAGTTGCGGAAAACAGCAGAGTCTGGCGTTCAGCCGGCAGGCTGCGCATAATTTCTTCGATATCATCAACAAAGCCCATATCCAGCATTTCGTCAGCCTCGTCCAGTACGAGGAATTTGATATGGTCCAGATGGATAGTACCGCGGTTGATATGGTCAATCAGACGGCCCGGGGTACCGATAACAATCTGCACATTGTTGCGCAGCGCACGGATCTGGCGTTCAATCGGCTGGCCGCCGTAAACAGGCAGCGCACGCACGCGGCGGGTACGGCCGATTTTTCCTACTTCTTCCGCAACCTGAATAGCCAGCTCACGGGTCGGAGTCATAATCAGCGCCTGAATATGCTTGAAGTCGGTAATTGCCTGCACCAGAGGAATACCGAAAGCAGCGGTTTTGCCGGTACCGGTCTGTGCCTGGCCGATAACGTCGTTACCTTCGAGCACCAGGGGAATAGTAGCGGCCTGAATCGGAGAAGGCTCTTCGAAGCCCATGTCAGTCAGGGCTGTTACAATTTTTTTGTCCAGCTCTAAGTTGCCGAACATCTCTTTTTGAATGGTCATTAATGTTTATCCTCCATATTGTTTTTTTCTTCTAATAATTTATCAATAGCCATGAAAATAGCTGCCTGAGCTATTCTCAGCTTATTTTCTGTTCGTGTCGACATAAAACGGTGCTCCTGACAATATACCACGTTGTCGGTAGCAACGGCAATATATACAAGACCTACCGGCTTACCCTCACTGGCTCCCGGTCCGGCGTTGCCCGTAATGCTCACACCGTAATCACTGCCCAGCTGCTTGCGCACGCCCAGCGCCATTTCGCAGGCGGTTTCGCGGCTGACAGCGCCGTATTTGGCCAGCGTATCTGCCTGCACATTAAGCAGCTTCTGCTTAGCCATGTTAGTGTAGCTGACGATGCTTCCCAGCAGATACTCGCTGCTGCCCGGCACATCTGTAACCAGGCTGCTGGCAAGACCGCCACTGCAGGATTCCGCAAAGGCAATAGTTTTGCCCTGCTTCAGCAGCTCCTGCCCCAGGCAGGCCGCCAGAGTGGCATCATCCACACCGTATATATAATTATCAACGCTCTTGCGTACCTTGGCTTCCATGGCGTCGAGCAGCTTGACTGCCTCTTTATCATTGGCAGCCTTCGCCGTAAGCCTGATGAGAATTTCACCGTAGCGGGCATAAAGCGCAATCGTCGGATTTGTCTGCGCCATAATAAGCTCGTCGAGCTTGGATGCTACCATAGATTCGCCGATACCGCGCAGATGCAGAGTGCGCGACATGATAATGCCGTGCTCGCTGAAGCGCTGCAGCATTCGCGGCAGCAGCTGCTTTTCGCATACATCCGTAAGCTCGCTCGGAGGTCCTGGCAGCATAATGAAGATTTTGTCCTTATATTCCAACCACAGTCCGGGAGCTGTACCCACATCGTTCTGCAGTACCTCGGCCCCGATGGGCACATACGCCTGCTTTTCGTTATTTTGCGAGGGGCAAAGTCCCTTCTTGGCAAAATAAGCATCTATGCGTCCCCACGTATCCAAATCGAGATAGCCTTCGGTATGACAAACCTCCATCACCATCTCCTTGGTAATATCACCGCGCGTCGGTCCCAGACCGCCGCTGGTAATGATGATATCGGCGCGCTGCATGGCCTGCTCCAGCACTGCGCGCATACGCTCCGGATTATCTCCGACCGTAGTTTGATATAAAACATCAAAGCCTATATTATTCAGCTTGCGGGATAAATACTGCACATTGGTGTTTAAAATTTCACCCAGCAGCAGCTCCGTCCCGGTAGTAATGATTTCAACCTTCATCTGCTGTCACCCTCTCACCGGTTATTTTGACTCTTACAGCAACGCTCTTAAACCAGCTCTGCCACCATTTCATAGGTAAAGCCTTGCAGAATACGTACTCTTACCATCTGGCCTACCTCCAGCTCGGCGGCATTTTCGATAAAGATGTTGCCGTCGATATCAGGTGCCTCATGATAGGAACGTCCTACCGCAAGAGCGGGGTTTTCTTCATCAAAGCCTTCGACGATAACGTCCAGCTCCTCATCCTCGCGCTCCTGATGGATTTCTTCGGAAATACCTGCCTGCAGCGCCATCAGCTCATGATAACGGTTTTCCTTAACCTCAGGCTCAATCTGGTTTTCCATAGCGCCGGCCACAGTGCCCTCCTCCTGGGAATACTGGAACACGCCTGCGTTTTCAAAGCGCTGCTTTTCAACAAAGTCCATCAGCTCCGCAAAATCCTCGTCGGTTTCACCGGGGAAGCCCACGATAAAGGTAGTGCGGATAGTAATTCCCGGAATACGCTCACGCAGCTTGGCCAGAAGCTCCTCTACCTGCGCGCGTGTATCGTAACGGTTCATGCTGTCGAGCAGTCTGTCGCTGGCATGCTGCAGAGGAATATCAATATACTTGCACACCTTGTCGCATTCGGCGAAGGCTGCAATCAAATCGTCCGTAAAGTTGTTGGGATACAGGTACATAACGCGAATCCACTTAATGCCCTCCAGCTCGTTGAGGTCACGCAGCAGCTGCGGCAAAAGCAGCTTGCCGGTGAGGTCCTCGCCGTAGCGGGTGGTGTCCTGCGCAACTACAATCAGCTCCTTGACGCCGTGAGCAGCAAGGCTTCTTGCCTCTGCCATAACCTCATCATAAGGACGGCTGGTGTAGGGACCGCGCAGCTGCGGAATAATGCAGTAGGAGCAGCAGTTGTCGCAGCCCTCGGCAATTTTCAGATACGCCATGTAATCAGGCGTAGTCAGCATTCTGGGCGGAGCCTGCACATTTTTGCTTTCCAGCTTCTGCAGATGCTTTACGCGCTTGCCTGCCAGCACCTGGTCGATAACCCAGCCGATATCGGTAAAGCTGTCGGTGCCGACGATAGCGTCAACCTCCGGCATGCTTTCGAAAAGCTCGTCCGCATAACGCTGGCCGAGGCAGCCTGTCATAATCAGATACTTGCAGCTGCCCTCCTCCTTGTATTGCGCCATTTGTAAAATTGTGCTGATGGATTCCTCCTTCGCACTTTCGATAAAACCGCAGGTATTAACAATAATCAGTTCGGCATCTGCGGGATCATTGGTAATCTCCAGCTGCTCATCCTTGATAATACCCAGCATAACTTCAGAATCTACCAGATTTTTGGGACAGCCGAGGCTGACCATACCTATTTTCATTCTTTACCTCCAAAACCTGCTGCCCTCACTCTAGCTGTCGGGACAGCAAGCAAGAGCATAAATCACTATAATCTAATCACTATTCACTGATGACTAACGACTAATCACTGTTCACTAATCACTAATCACTATTTACTGAAACGTACCTTACTCAGCCACTTGTTTGTCAGGCTGTCCTGCTTAACAGGCTCCAGATAGCTGCTGTTGAGCCAGATTTTATCGCCATCGGCAGCAGCCTCATCAAAGCCACGCGGGAACAGGAACAGATAGCCTGTAGCATTTTCCTGCGCTATCGCCTGCACCTGCTCGCTTGTCATAAGCCATTCCATAACCTTCAGGCCCTGCAAATCATCGGCGGTATTCTTAAACAGGCCTACGCAGAAAAGATTTACCGGCGTGCCTTCCTTGGGATAGACAACATAAGCGGGAAATTTATTTTCCAGATATTTAAAAACGTAGCTTTGTCTGGTAATAGCAACATCCGCATCACCTACCGCCGCCATGCGCACAGGTGTAAAGGGAAACTTAGAATATTGCCCGATAAAGCGGTTGATACTGCCTAAATACTCCAGCGATTCATCCTCGCCGAAGCGGTCTGCCAGACCTGCCAGAAAGTTTTGCGTGCTGTTGCTGTCGGATAAATTTTCCAGAGCAATGCGCAGCTGCTCTTTTCCTGCCAAATCCTGCCAGCTGCAGATATTGGCCTGACCGACAGTACGTGCATACTGCTGATTGACCAGAAAAACTATCGGATCATAGAAAACGCCGTACCAGTTCAAATCTGCGTCACGGAACTTCTGCGGCAGTCTGTCGCCATCGGCAAAGGCCACAGGCTTCAGACTTCCCTGACGCTTCAGACCGGCAAGTGTGCGCTGCTCGGCCAGCACAACGTCCGGCAGCTTCCCGCCGGGCTTCAGCTCGTAAATAGCCTTCAGCTGCAGCTTATCCTTCTGCTCCTTGTTGAAGGCATCCACCAGATTTTCAGTAAATTTATTATCAAGCTCGGAATACAGGATAATGGTTTTTGCCCCTGCGTTCTGTACAGGAGCAGGCTGCTCACCGCAGCCACCCGTCAGCATTCCGGCCAATATCAGCACTAAAAAGATACAACGGATCATCTCATCCCTCCGTTACTATCTGCGGCGCTTTTCCTCACGCCTTTTTCCACCGGTACTGCCTGAAGCGGTACTGCGCGTTGCCTTACGCGCTCCACCGCCAGTAGCACTGCGGTTTGCATTACGCGCTCCACCGCCCGCTGTATTACGCTTCGGTCCGCGAGATGCATCACGCTTCGCGCCACGCGCTCCGCCGCGCTGCTCCTGCTCCGTATGCAGCAAACATTTAGGCCCGTTGCCCACAAGGTCCATACGGCCTGCCTTCTGCAGCGCCTCCAGCACCAGCTTGCGGTTACGCGGAGTACGGTACTGCATCAGCGCACGCTGCATTGCCTTATCATGTGGATTGCGGGCCACAAATACGGTTTCGCCGCTTTCCGGGTCGACGCCGGAATAATACATCGCCGTCGCCGCACTGCCGGGAGTAGGAATGAAGTCCTGCACCTGCTCCGGATTGTGCTTGATATCACGCAAAAACTCTGCCAGCTCAATAGCATTGTTCAGCGTGCAGCCCGGATGGCTGGAAATAAAGTACGGCACCAGATATTGCGGCAGGCCGATTTCTTTATTTTTTTGCGCATAAAGGCGCATAAACTTCAGATAAACTTCCTTGCCTGGCTTGCCCATACGCGCCAGAACCTGCGGTGCGATATGCTCGGGCGCCACCTTCAGCAGACCGCTGATGTGATAGCGGCACAGCTCATCGAGGAAATCCTGCTTTTTATCCGCCAGCATATAATCATAACGGATACCGCTGCGGATAAACACCTTCTTGACGCCCGGTAAAGCGCGCAGCTTGCGCAAAAGTGCTATATAATCGCTGTGGTCGGCATCAATATTGGGGCACGGCTTGGGGAACAGGCACTGTCTGTCCTTGCACACGCCGTATTTCAGCTGCTTGGCACAGGAAGGATGGCGGAAGTTGGCCGTAGGGCCGCCAACGTCATGGATATAGCCCTTGAAGCCGTCCAGCTGCGTCAGAATCTTAGCTTCGCGCAGAATAGATTCATGGCTGCGAGCCTGAATGATGCGTCCCTGATGCGCATGAATAGCGCAGAAGGAACAGCTGCCGAAGCAGCCTCTGCTGCTGACAAGGCTGAACTGAACCTCCTCCAGCGCCGCAACGCCTCCCTTGGCATCGTAGCTCGGATGCCACTTACGCATATAGGGCAGATCATAGATAGCGTCCATCTCCTCCATCGTCAGTGGGAAGATGTTCGGATTCTGCACGATATATTTCTTCTGTCCCTTCTGGACTACGATTTTGCCATAAAACGGGTCCTGCTCCTTGCTCTGCAGCTTGAAGGCTCTGGCAAATTCCTTGCGGTCGTCCTTGATAGCCTTCCAGTCGGGAAGCTCCACATATTCGTCATCGGGCAGAGTGTCGGACATATACGCCGTACCGCGGATGTAATGCATATCCTCGGCAGAGGCACCGCCTGCCAGATAGTCGGCAATTTCCACTACCTGCTTTTCGCCCATGCCGTAAACCAAAAGGTCCGCACCGCTGGCCTCCAGAATAGAGGGCATCAGCTTGTTTTCCCAGTAGTCGAAATGCACAAAACGGCGCAGGCTGGCTTCAATGCCGCCGATAACTACAGGCATATCCGGCCACAGCTTTTTGACGAGCTGCGCATAAACGGCCGTAGCATGGTCGGGACGCTGTCCCACCGCGCCGCCTGCGGTATACTTGTCGACAGCACGCTCATTCTTGGCTGCCGTATAACGGCACAGCATGGAGTCAAGGTTGCCGCCGGAAATAAGCACGCCCAGTCGCGGCTTGCCCAGCTCTGCCAGATATTCTGCTTTATCCCAACGCGGCTGGCACAGCATAGCTACCTTGTAGCCATGCGCCTCCAGTACACGGCAGATTACTGCCGGACCGAAGGAGGGGTGGTCTACATAAGCATCGCCGCTGATAAACAGAAAGTCAATCTGCTCCCAGCCACGCTCGGCAATTTCTTGAGCGGAAATTGGTAAAAACTGTTTCATTAAAAACTCCTGAACAAATTATTATTTCTTCTTATCGGCCTTCGCTTCGCCGGCAGCCTGCGGCTGCTGCGGCTCAGCCTGCTTAACCTCAGCCTGCGGCTTCGGTTCTTCTGCCTTCGGCGCAGGTGCGGCTGCTGCCGGCTGCGGCGCTTCCTCTACTGCGGCAGCAGGTGCGGCCTTGGCTTCGGGTTCGGACTGCGGTGCAGCCTCCTCTGCCTTAGCTGCAGCTGCAGGCTGCGTGGGAGCATTACGCAGATAGGTCTTGACGGCCACGCCATGCTCGCCCTTCAGGTCAACAGCCTCGCCGTTCACCTTGATGCGTACAACGCCGATATTGCCGTACTTGACAATCAGCTTATCCTTAGCCTCAAAATGCTTGCTTTCCTTAGCATGCAGAATGCCGGCAAAAAGCTCCTTGCCGTCGGCACTTGCCTCCAGCCAGCAGTCACCCTCGGCCTCTAGGTCAACGGTAACCTTATCCAGCACTGCGGGTGCTTTAGCTTCAGGCTTAACCTGCTCGGTCTGCTTTGCCTCTTCCTTAGGCATATTTTTAAAATAGTTAATGGTAGCGGGAATGGCAAAATAGCCTGCTGTGAGCACCGCTACCGCTGCTAAGCCTGCCAGGCACTGCTTCATCGGCAGCTTCGGCAAGCCCGGCATTTCAAAGCGGCCTGTACCGCTGCCGATATCACGCTTATCCTTCAGCTGGATGTTGAGACGGACCTTTTCCACCTCGCGGATACCTTGGCTGCGTACAGCCTCTGCCGCCATACCGGCAGCACTTGCTTTATATTCATTAACAAGCTCCGGACCGTTCAGTCCCAGATAATTGCCGTAGTTGCGGATTATTCCTTTCAGGAAAACCTCGCCCGGAGTCTTGTCATATTCGTCATTTTCTACAGCCTGCAGATAACGGCTGCGGATACTGGTAGCCTTTTCAGCATCAGCAAGAGAGATACCCTTGGCCAGTCTTGCTTCTTTCAAAATTGCGCCGACAGTCTTTTCCTTATCATCCATTTCACCTGCACCTCCGCTTATTCACGGCGCAGGAAGCGTTCCTCTGCTTCCTTACGCGACATTATAACCTCTCGTGGCTTGCTGCCTACAGATTGACCGACAATGCCCAGCTCCTCCATGGTATCTACCAGACGCGCCGCACGCGTATAGCCTATGCGGAAGCGTCGCTGCAGCATGGAGCTTGATGCCTGCCCCATGTCCAGTACAAGGCTCAGGGCATCCTCAAAAAGCTCATCCTCCGCAGGCGCATTGGAGCCTGCATCCTCGACATTATGGCCTTTATTATCACATTCCAGCTCCTGCTCTGTTACTTCTTCGCTGTAATTTACAGGAATGGACTGCTTGATAATGAAATCTACTATTTTATTCAGCTCATCATCGCTGACGAAGGCACCTTGCACACGCACGGGCTTGTTGTAGCCCATGGGGTAAAAGAGCATATCGCCCTTGCCCAGCAGCTTTTCGGCACCGCCCATATCAATAATGGTGCGCGAATCTGTCTGCGAGGATACGGCGAAAGCAATACGTGAAGGAATATTCGCCTTGACGATGCCTGTAATAACATCTACGGACGGGCGCTGGGTTGCCAGAATCAGATGGATACCGGCAGCGCGGGCCTTCTGTGCCAGACGCAGGATGGCATCCTCCACATCAACCTTGGCTACCATCATCAGGTCGGATAACTCGTCGATGATGATTACGATATAAGGCATCTTTTCGGCGGCCTGTGCGTTATAGGTTTTGATGTCACGCACACGGCTGTCGGCAAACGCCTTATAACGGCGCTCCATTTCCGCTACCGCCCAGTGCAGCGCGCTGGCTGCCTTTTTCGGCTCGGTGACAACAGGTGTCAGCAGATGCGGAATACCGTTGTAATTAGACAATTCTACGACCTTAGGGTCGACAAGAATCAGTTTAACCTCGTCCGGTGTAGCACGGTACAAAAGACCGGCGATAATCGTATTGATGCACACCGATTTACCGGAGCCTGTGGAGCCTGCTACCAGAAGGTGCGGCATTTTCGCAAGGTCGGCGGAAATAATATCACCGCTGATATCCTTGCCCAGACCGATGCACAGATGCTCCTTGGCATTGCGCACACTGCCTGCCTCCACAACCTCACGGAAGCACACGGGATCGTTCTTCGTGTTCGGCGCTTCGATGCCGATGGCAGATTTGCCGGGAATCGGCGCCTCGATACGCACACCGGGAGCAGCCAGACGCAGGGCAATATCATCCGCAAGGTTCACCACCGAGCTTACCTTCACGCCTGCCGCAGGCTCCAGCTCAAAGCGGGTAACCGACGGTCCGCGTGTTACGGCAACAACTCTGGCGCGCACCTTGAAGTCTGCCAAAGTCTGCTCCAGCACAGCACATTGATCCATGATGTCCTTCTGATAGGTGGACGGGTCACTGGCCTTCGGCGTATCCAGAAGCTCCAGCGGGGGCAGCTGATAACTGCTCGCGGCCTGCGCTTCAGGCTCATATGCTGCAGCGGTCTGCTGAGCAGGCGCCGCTGCGGCAATTTTATCTGCGCTGTCAAAAATCGTTACGGCCGGCTTCTCCGGTTCAGGCTCAGGCTGCGGCTCCGCCTTAACAGGCACTGCAAACGCTGCAGCCTCCTCGCGATAGGTATTGCGGATTACGGAAGCAGGACGCTCCGGTTCGGGCTCCGGCTCAGGTTCGGCAGCCTGCGGCTCCGCATCATCCAGAAAGCGGCTGTCCGGCTCGTAATCATCGTCATAATTGATAATCGGTCTTACAATGACCTCGGGTTTGGACTGCTCCCATTCGGGCAGCTGCACCGGGTCACGCTCTATTTCCTCTTTTAAAGGTGATTTTTCGTAAACACTCTTGTTTTTGGTAAAGCCTAAAATGCTTCTGAAAGCACTTTTCTTCTGCACGCCCTCGTTGAAGGCATCAAATTCGGGGCTGGTATAGTTGCTGATAACGTTATCCGCAGGAGCGGCATGCTGTTGAGGCGCGGCACTCTTGCGCTTGAACACAGCTCTTACCGCAGGCTCTGGACGCACGCGCTCCTCCCTCACCTTATCACCTGGGCGCACCAGCGTCAAATCGTCGGAGGTCAGGTAATCCTGCCACAGCTCCCACCATTTACGCAGCGGCAGCACCAGGCCAAGCAGCCACAGCCAGCCTAAAGCCAGAATGACGTAAACAGTCACATCACCGGCAAAGGAACGCAGCAGCTTCAGCAAAAGGCCGCCTATAAGACCGCCGCCATCCGCTATCAGCGAAGGCTCCAGCTCAGAGCCAACAGGCACAAAAACATGATGAGCTGTGCCTGTAAGGCACAGCGTCACCAAAGTAAAAATTAATGTTCTCTTGTTAAAAACACCAAATTGTCCCCTAAGCAGCTGCCAAGACGCAGCAAAGAAAGCCAAAGGCAGCAAAAAGATACCCTTACCCAGCAGATATAATTCAATCTGGTAAGCATAATGCATTATGCCGTCCTCAGCCGTCATAAGAAGAGCGGCTGCAAACAGCAGACCCATAAGCAGGCAAACAACGCCGACAGGGCGCGCGTAGCTTCTATTCTGTTGCTTCCTTCTTCTTTCCTTGCGCAAGATAAGACAACTCCTAAAATCGCAGCTGACGGCAGTCATCCTTTATCAGCTGACTGCTGACAACCGTTCACAAAAAACTAATCACTAATCACTAATCACTGAAAACTATCAGATCTCCATGATAATCGGCAGAATCATCGGACGGCGACGGGTTCTTTCGAACAGGAAGCGTCCCAGAGAATCACGCACGGTAGACTTGATTGCCGACCATTCGGAAACATTGTTTTCTTCGCAGCGGTCCAATGCAGCCTGCACCTTGTCGCGTGCTTCATCCATCAGGTCCTCGGCCTCGCGTACATAAACAAAGCCGCGGGAAACGATATCCGGACCGGAAACCACATGGCAGGATTCCTTGTCGATGGTTACGACAACAATCATGATACCGTCCTGAGAAAGCTGACGGCGGTCGCGCAGTACGATGTTGCCTACGTCGCCGACACCAAGGCCGTCAACCAGCACCTTGCCTGCAGGCACCTTGCCGTTAATGGTAATGCTGCTCTTGGTCAGCTCGATAACGCTGCCGTTTTCACCGATAACAATGTGGTCTGCCGGCATGCCGAGAGATTTTGCCAGATTAGCATGCTTAACCAAGTGACGGTATTCACCATGCACAGGCATGAAGAAACGCGGACGCACCAGATTGTGCATCATCTTGATTTCCTCCTGGCTGGCGTGGCCGGAAACGTGGACGCCATTGCTCTTTTCATAAATAACGTCCGCACCCAGCTTGTACAGATGGTCGATAGTACGGGAAACGAGCTTTTCGTTACCCGGAATAGGTGTAGCAGAAATAATTACTGTATCACCGGGCATAATATCAACCTTTTTATGGTCATTCATAGCCATACGGGTGAGCGCGCTCATCGGCTCGCCCTGACTGCCGGTGGTGATAATAACAACCTTTTCCGGCGTATAGTTATGAGTTTCGTCAATATCAATCAAAACGCCCTCGGGAACCTTTAAGTAACCCAGCTCCTTGGCGATATTTACAACATTCACCATGCTGCGGCCGATAACTGCTACCTTACGGTCGTACTTCACAGCAGTATCAATAACCTGCTGGATACGATGTACGTTAGAGGAGAAGGTTGCTACTATAATACGGTGCTTAGCATAGCGGAACTCCTCGTCAAAGGTCTGGCCAACCATTTTTTCGCTGGGAGTGAAGCCCGGACGCTCGGCGTTGGTGCTGTCTGCCAGCAGGCACAGTACACCGCGGTCGCCGTATTCGGCAAATTTATTGAATTCCATAACCTGTCCGTCAACAGGAGTGTGGTCGATTTTGAAGTCACCGGTGTGGATGATAACACCGATAGGAGTAGTAATCGCGATAGCAACAGCGTCGGGAATGCTGTGGTTTACGCGGATGAAATCGAGCTTAAAGGCACCGGCGTTAATCTTGTCACCGGGTTTTACTACGTGCAGGTTTTCGTTGCCTACACCGTTTTCCTTCAAGCGGCCTTGTAAAATACCCAGAGTAAGTGCGGTACCATAAACGGGACAATCAATTTGTTTCATAACATAGGGCAGCGCACCGATATGGTCCTCGTGACCATGTGTCAGAAAGATACCCTTAATTTTATCTTTATTCTCAACCAAATATGTAATATCGGGAATAACCAAGTCAATGCCGAGCATATCGTCTTCAGGGAACATCAGGCCTGCATCAATCAGGATCATGTCGTCCCCGTAACGGAATACCGTCATATTTTTACCAATTTCGCCCAAACCACCCAGCGGGATAATCTGGACCTTATGTTGAAATTTACCCAAAAAAAATACACCTCCATTTTTTATTTTACATTCTTCCGTACAAATGTAGAAATTGAATTTGATACTGTGTCCGCACACATACTCTCTACTTTATTATACACTAAATATGGGCTATTGACAAATAGTGATACATATTTTTTGTGAAAAGTTTGTTGCCAAACGGATGATTTTTTGGCAGAGGAATAGCGCATGCAAAAAAGCGGCTGAAGCAATGCGCTCCCCCCTGCTTGACATTCCCCCATATTTCAAGTACACTTAAACTAAGTTCTTGAAAACCGCAAGTAAGCTTATGCATCCGGCTCATTTACCTGCGGACAATTAAATAAGCAGTATATCCTGCAGATGCACCTTTTCTGCAGAAGCTTAAGCAAGGCCATTTATATTTATATGGTACATTCTAAGAGTAGTACGAACTGACGATTTTTTATCGTCATGGTACTGCTCTTTTTTGTTTTTGCGCTGCTTATGTATTTTTTACTTTATCTGTGTTAAAATGAAAGGAGAAAACCATGCAAGACCTGGCAACAAAATTTGCAAACCTGACTATCCAAAGCGACTTCATCTTCAAGAAGGTTATGTCGCGCAAGCGCATCTGCAAGCATCTGCTGGAGGAGCTGCTGCAGATAGAAATTGCGGATATCAACTATCTGGAGGCAGAAAAGACGCTTGAGCCTGAGTACACCAGCCGCGGTATCCGCCTTGATATCATCGTAGCGGACGATAAAAACACGCATTATAATCTGGAGATGCAGGTGAAAAACAATAAAAATCCCGATACGGATACCTACGTTCTGCCTAAGCGTTCACGCTATTATCAGGCGCTGCTTGATATTGATTTGCTGCAGAAGGGACAGCCGTATGACCTGCTGCCACCGACATTTATTATTTTTATCTGTGTTTTTGATTTCTTTGAACAGGATAATTACGTTTATACCTTTAAAAAGTGTTGTCTGGAGAATCGGGAGTTGGAGCTTCCCGATGAAGCGACCACCATGATTTTGAACACAAAAGGTACGCATGGCGCTATTTCTAAAGACATCAAAAGCTTTTATGATTATGTAAACAACCACATTGTAACTACTGATTTCACCAAGCAGATAGATGATGAAATCAGCTATCTCAAATTAGATACGAAAGTGAGGCGAGAATTTATGCTTATGGAAGCACGTTTATTAGATGAAAGACGTGAGGGCAAAGCTGAGGGCATTGCTGAAGGCAAGGAAATCGGACTTGCTGAAGGCGAAGCTAAAGAAAAACTCGCTACTGCTAAGCGTCTTTTCAGCATGGGACTTTCTGTGCAGGATATCGCCACGGCTACTTCTCTCCCGATTGAGCAAGTTAAAGCGTTGCAAGCTGAGCAAGCCTGATACGCACACACAACATTAAAGCAAAAGGCGTTCTACCGCAGTTGGGTAGAACGCCTTTAGTGTTGTTATGCTCTTATGCTGTCAGCTTGGACGCCAGCTCACGCACCTCTGCTTCCGAAAGTTTGGAAAGACGGACTGTTCTTTCGATCGTTTCGCCCTCGCTCAAAAGGTCTTTAGCTAGTTCAATGTTACGTGCCTGAGCTTCTTTTGCTGCTTCCTTAGCTGCTGTTTCTGCCGCTTCCTTAGCAAGCTTTTCTGCCTTTCTTGCAGCATATTCCTCAATTACGTCTGTCATTTTTTCTTCACCCTCCTTGCTATATTTCAAAAACTCCATGCGCTCGGCAAATTCATGGTAATGTAAATTCTTAGGATCTGTGCAGTATAAGTCCTGCATAAGCTTCCCCAACGCTGTACCGTCACGACGCTGGCTGTTTACATAAATAATATGTGAACCATCTTCAAAATCTTTGGCGCTTTGCTTAATCGTTCGTCTTATATCATATAACGGCAGATTATCGCGCAAGACATCATTTTCTGTGATAAAAATTACATAAGTATCCGGCAGCTCTTCATAAAGCTTACTTGGCTGCAGAAGATGTGTATCAAGGATACTGCTGTAAAATCTGGCGCGTCTTGCCGGAGCGCCTTCGTCACTTCTTTGTACCTCTACGTTAAAATAACGTCCCTCGCTATCCTGTGCCAGGATATCAAGTTGAGAAGAATGGCCGTAGATGTTTTGGATAAAGCTTTGTATCCTGACATTTCTTACCTTAATTTTATCATCTCCCAGGATTACGCGCAAGAAAACCTGCGCTGCTTCTTTGTTGTCATCAAGCATAAAGTTCATAAACCTGTTGTTCATCATGCAAAGGCTGCGTATGACCTGTTTGATTTCAGTGTTTTGACTTGCTTCATTTGTCTGCATTACTTCAACTCCCTCGTATAATATAGCCATAGCTTAGGTTGCTTTTAATAAAAATTTAAGCTATGCTGTTTTAGATACTGTGGATTAGTTTTCAACTCCTACCACTAGATGGTTTTTTGAAGGCTCTAACCACAGTCTCTTTGTTAATTTGTTAATCAGTTAGATACCGCATGACGGTTTATATAGAACGAGGCTACAATTGCAAGGAGTGCACGTGGTTCTAAAACAGTATCAAATATTTATTCAAGAGGTGTTTTCAATTGACTATTTTAGTTGGTATTGACGTTGCTAAAGATAAGCACGACTGCTTCTTTATGAACTCCGAAGGTGAAGTTCTTGCCAAACCTTTTACTATTTTCAATAACAAAGAAGGTTTCGATTTTCTTTACGAAAAAATCCAATCTGTCTCTTCTTCTGACAATATAAAAGTAGGACTTGAAGCTACCGGTCATTACAGCTATAACATCATTGGATTCTTGTTGAACAAAGGTCTAGCCACCTTTATTCTTAACCCACTCCACACAAATCTTTACAGAAAAAGTCTTAGCCTTAGAAAGACGAAAACGGATAAGATTGATTCTAAAACCATTGCTATGATGTTATTGTCCGATGTAAGCTTAAAATCCTACTCGGATATATCTTACCATAACGAAGATTTAAAGTCACTAACCCGTTACAGGTTTTCTAAAGTTGAAGAACGCGCTAAGCTTAAAACATCTCTTTCCCGCTTAGCACAAATCCTTTTCCCGGAACTTGAAAAACTCGTTCCAACTCTTCATATGACCTCTATTTACCAATTGCTGGAAGAATTTCCTAGCGCATCAGCTATAGCTTCTGTACATCTGACAAGGCTTACTAATCTACTCTCCAAAGCCTCAAAAGGTCACTATGACCGTGAAACTGCTATTAAGATTAGAGATGCTGCCAAAAATTCTATCGGCTCTAATATGCCAGCTAAATCTCTTGAGCTAAAGCATACTATTAAGCTTATTCGTGCACTGACTATTGATATTGGAGAAATAGAAGCAGAGATTTCTAAAATGATGGATAAGATTGCTTCTCCTATCACTACAATACCTGGAATCGGACGTAATATTGGAGCTATGATTATCTCGGAAATTGGCGATTTCAGCCGCTTTTCTTCTCCAGATAAGATTTTAGCTTATGCAGGCTTTTCTGAAAGCTTCTTGACTTTACTTAATTTGATACTGTCTTTGAAAGCACCGTAAACGATGCTTTATTTGTCATGCGTTTTTTCAACTAACCTAATAAAAATTCAATGTATCTATTTGGTTTAAGTTTTTTATCTTTACCCCCTTGACTTTTTATAGTTAGTCTTCAAAAAACGCCCTATGTACTACTCAATAATACATAAGGCGTTCGTGACGCTGCAGTGACCATACTCCGGACAGGTGTGC
>OFSC01001269.1_pt1 | contig 16889 bp, 14 predicted proteins | sample 1543201 | NCBI WGS metagenome assembly OFSC01 (sample SAMN04209228, study PRJEB22552) | human gut metagenome | biome: gut; material: feces | host: Homo sapiens | place: USA: Oklahoma
ACTGAAAAGAAAAAAAGAAGCAAAAAAAGAAAAGAGTTCGCGTTTCACTTGTACTGTACGGCAATGCATCACCCGAAGGTATAACATTTTTCGACCAACAAAACTCCCCCGGCGGGGCATACAGGCGGCTGCCGCCGCCGTAACACTACCCTTTTCACAGTTGAAATTGGGGCGTAAGGTCAGCGGCGACCCGCCGCCGCCCGCCCCTCTTGCCAAGGTTGTCGAAATATGCTATAATAGAATCAGAAGTGATTCCGTCAATGGATTCCAAAAGAAAGAGGTACAAAAAGATGCGTAATACCACAAGTTATGAAAGCCCGTTCTGCACCCGCTATGCCAGCGAGGAAATGCAGCACGTTTTCTCCGCTGACAAGAAGTTCTCCACATGGCGTCGCCTTTGGGTGGCTCTGGCTCGGGCAGAAATGGAACTCGGTCTGCCCGTGACACAGGAGCAGGTGGACGAACTGGAAGCCAATATCGACAACATTGACTATGACGTGGCAGAAGCAGAAGAAAAACGCCGCCGGCACGATGTCATGTCCCACGTGTATGCATACGGTCAGGTCTGCCCCAAGGCTGCCGGCATCATTCATCTGGGTGCAACTTCCTGCTATGTCGGCGATAATACAGACATTATCGTAATGCGGGACGCTCTGGAGATCGTTCGCCGTAAGATGATCAACGTGCTGGCAAATCTCGCTCACTTTGCCATGGAATATAAGGGCATGCCGGCTCTGGCATATACCCACCTCCAGCCGGCACAGCTGACTACAGTGGGCAAGCGTGCGACACTGTGGATGAACGAACTGCTCATGGACTTCAATGAACTGGAATACCGTATCGCAAACCTGAAGTTGCTGGGCTCCAAGGGTACCACCGGTACACAGGCTTCTTTCATGGAACTGTTCAAGGGCGATACTGATAAGGTCAAGGAACTGGAAGCCAAGATTGCCAAGGAAATGGGCTTCAACGGCGTTGTTCCGGTTTCCGGTCAGACTTATTCCAGAAAGATCGACTCGCAGATTCTGGCAACCCTTAGCGGCATTGCACAGTCCTGCAGCAAGTTCTCCAACGATATGCGTCTGCTCCAGAGCTTTAAGGAAATGGAAGAACCTTTCGAAAAGACCCAGATCGGTTCCTCTGCAATGGCATACAAGCGGAACCCCATGCGTTGCGAGCGTATCACTTCTCTGGCTCGCTACGTGATGATCGACAGCCTGAATCCGGCATTTACCGCAGGTACCCAGTGGTTCGAACGGACACTGGACGACTCTGCCAATAAGCGTGTTTCCGTACCGGAGGCATTTCTGGCAGTCGATGCGATCCTGAACATCATGCTGAACGTTACCGACGGTCTGGTGGTATATCCGAAGATGATCCGTCAGCGGATCATGCGGGAACTGCCGTTCATGGCAACCGAAAATATCATGATGGACGCTGTGGAAAAGGGCGGCAACCGTCAGGAACTCCACGAAAAGATCCGTCAGTATTCCATGATCGCCGGCAAGCACGTCAAGGAAGAAGGTCTGGACAACGACCTGTGCGATATGCTGCTGGCAGATCCGGCATTCATGATCACCAAGGAAGATCTGGACAAGATCCTGAAGCCGGAAAACTTCACCGGCCGCAGCGAACAGCAGACCGAAGAATTCGTGGCAGAGTGCATTCAGCCCATTCTGGACGCAAACAAGGATATTCTGGGCGAACACTTCGAGATGAAGAACTAAGGAAACACTGCATAAAGCCCACCTGACGGCTTTATTCTCGCATATCCCATAGAAAACAACCCTCGGCGGAATCCAACCGTCGGGGGTTGTTTTTTTGTGGGACGAAAAATCACCGCAGGTCTTGACAACATCCTAAAAAAGGTGTACCCTAAACAAAGAATCACCAAGGGAGGTACGATCATGTCCATTCAGATTCGTGCGGCAGTGCCAACAGATGCACCGGCACTGCTTGCCGTTTATGCCCCTTATGTGGAGCAAACTGCCATTACATTCGAGTACGATGTTCCCGCAGAGGCGGAGTTTACCCGCCGTATTGCAGACACCCTGCAAAACTACCCCTATCTGGTGGCAGAACAGGACGGCGTGCCGGTGGGGTACGCCTACGCCGGAAAATTCCACGAACGTGCCGCCTATGACTGGTCTGTGGAAACGTCTATCTATGTGGAACAGTACCGGAAGCGGCAGGGTATTGGCAGACTGCTCCACGATGCACTGGAACAGGAATTACAGCGGCGGCATTTCCTCAACATGAATGCCTGCGTTGCCTGTCCCATAGGGGAAAATGACCCCTACCTCACACGGGACAGCATTTGTTTCCATGAAAAACTGGGGTATCGCATGGTGGGCGAATTCCACCAGTGCGGCTATAAATTCGGACGGTGGTATCACATGGTGTGGCTGGAAAAGCATATCGGCAGCCACGAGGGAACGCCGCTGCCGGTGCTGCGGGGATAATTTCAGCAATGGATTTGCGTGAAAATTTTCCTCGTCCTATTGACTAATCTGCCGTTTTCGGGTATCATAAGAAGTAGGAATTTTTTGCAGTATCCCCTGCACGGAATACGGAGGACATATACATGAACAAACAAGGACGGTTCACAGCCGTTTTACTGAGCGGAGCTATCCTCTGCGGCATCGGCACCGGCTGTACCACAAACGGCTCCAAAACTGCCAAGGCAGACTATACATGGAGCAATGTTGCCATTGGCGGCGGCGGGTATGTCACCGGCATGGAGTATAACCCCAAGGAAGAAGGGCTGGTCTATGCCCGCACAGACATCGGCGGACTGTACCGCCGGAAAAAGGACACCGACTGGGAACCGCTGACGGACTTTCTGGGGGCGGACGAATGGGGCTATATCGGGATCGAGAGTATGGCGACCGATCCGGTGGAGCCGAACCGCGTTTATTTTGCCGGCGGCACGTATATGAGCGATGATGCGGCACTGTTTGCCTCGGACGATTACGGCGAAACGTGGACACGCTTTGATGCTCCGTTTAGCTGCGGCGGCAACCAGTCCGGACGGGGCTGCGGCGAACGCATGTGCGTCAATCCCAATAACAACAAGGAAGTCTGGTTCGGCAGCCGTGACAGCGGTCTGTGGAAAACCACCGACTACGGCAAGAACTGGGAAGAGGTCACCTCTTTTCCGGAAAAGGGCGACTATAAACAGGAGAGCAACAGTATCGGCATTCTGTGGGTGACTTTTGATCCGACTTCCGGCGACATGTACGTCGGCGTGGCGATGACAGACGGCACCTGCATTTATAAAAGCACAGACGGCGGCGACAGCTGGACGGCACTGGCTGCCAATGCGGCAGGCATGTACCCGCTGCATGCTGCATTCTCCGGCAGGGGAAAGCTGTATCTGGCGTACTCTGACAATTGCGGTCCGAATCTGTCCCCCACGGCTGGGGCAGTCTATGTGTACGATACCCAGTCGGACAGCTTCACGGATATTACGCCTGATCTGAACGACGGCAGACAGGGCGGCTTCGGCGGCATTTCCGTAGATGCCCGGAATCCGGATACGGTGGTGGTTTCCACGCTGGGCTGGTGGTCGGACAACGGCGACAATCTGTACTATACCACCGACGGCGGTGACAGTTGGAGCGGACTGTTCAACCTGAACACCAAGGAAAACCACTACCAGATGGACACTGCACAGGCGGAATGGCTGGACTGGGGCAGAGGTGAAAATCAGGCGAAAACCGGTTGGTGGGTGGCAGATGTCAACATCAACCCGTTCAATTCTGACGAAGTGATGTACGGCACCGGTGCAACGATCTATTCCACCCAGAACATGACGAAGATCGGCACAGAGCCGGTGACCATTGCCTTTGATGCCTACGGGCTGGAAGAAACGGCAGTGTTCAAAATGCTGGCACCGCCCAGCAAGGACGATTCGCCCCAGCTGTATTCCATTATGGGCGATCTGACCGGCTTTGCCCACAAGGACGTGACCCAGTGCCCCGATGATGCCCACTTCATGAAAAACGGCAAGCCCACAGATTTAGATGTGGCATTCCAGAACCCCAACACGGCGGTATACCTCAGCGAGGAAAAGACCACCACGATCAATTTCACGCAGGACGGCGGTGCTACATGGGAAACCGTAAAGCACAAGCCCGACCCCGCCACCGGCGGACAGGTGGCGATGTCCGCGGACGGCAGCTCCACGATCTGGGTGCCCAACAGCATTTCCGGAAAGCCCTATGTGACCACTGACCTCGGAAAGACGTGGTACTATGTGGAAGGACTGGGCTTTAACGCCAAAATTGCCGCCGATCGGGTGAACCCGAAGGTGTTCTATGCCACCTGTGACGGGCTGTTCTACGTGTCCAGGGACGGCGGCGTGACTTTCGAATCCACGGGACAGATGGTGGCAGATTCTGCCGAACCGGTGACGGTGTTCGGGCAGGAGGGCAACGTCTGGATCTCCAGCAGCACCATGATTATGTACACGGAGGACGGCGGCGAAAGCTTCCAGACCGTAAAGACCCTGCCCACCGTGGATAGCATCGGCTTCGGCAAGGGCAAGGAAGAGGACAGCTATCCGTTGATCTATGCCGAGGGCGACGACGGCGAAAACGGCTACGGCATCTATCGCTCGGAGGACAAGGGCAAAAGCTGGATAAGAATCAACGACGAGCAGCATAAGTTCGGAAACCTGAACCCTAAGTACATCACCGGTGACAGCAATGTCTACGGCAGAGTGTACTTCTGCACAGACGGACGGGGAATCGTAATGGGTGATATTGCTTCGTGAAAAAAAGACATTATGGAAAATACATTTTTCGCTGGCTCATGACCTTGCTGTTACTGGCGGGGCTGGTGTTTGCCGGCATCGGCGGCACAAGGCTGCTGCATATCTATCTGACCAGCACCGGCAGACAGGCGGCAGATGTTCCCGGCAAACAGGATTATCCGGTGCGTGGAGTTGATCTGTCCTACTATCAGGGCAATATCGACTGGGACGTGCTGGCATCGCAGGACGTGGACTTCTGCTTTATCAAGGCGACCGAGGGCGTTGACCACAACGACAGCCAGTTTGCACAGAACTGGCAGACAGCACAGGCGGCGAAGATCTACGTGGGAGCATATCACTTTTTCCGGTTTGAGAACACGGGAAAGGAGCAGGCGGAAAACTTTATCCGCACAGTGCCGGTGACGGAAAACACCCTGCCGCCGGTGATCGATGTGGAATTGTACGAGTCGCTGGGCGGCAGCATGCCGGACACCGGCACCGCAAGGCAGAACTTACAGGAAATGCTGAACCTGCTGGAAGCCCATTACGGGGTAAAGCCCATTCTCTACGCCGCCCCCAACACCTATCGGGCATATGTGAAATCGTTTGCAGAGGACTATCCGATCTGGATCAGCAACTACTATTATAAGCCCTATTTCGACTGGACATTCTGGCAGTATACCGATTCCGGCGAACTGGAGGGCTATGACGGCTATCAGACCCACATTGACCTGAACGTCTACGCCGGAAGCATGGACGAGTTCCGGCAGCAGTTCGGCTTACAGGCATTTTAGAAAGGAACTATTATGACAGAACCAATTTTTTTGCAGGGAATCTGCAAGGACTATCTCTGGGGCGGCAATCGCCTGCGGGAGGAATTCGGCAAGGAAAGCGATGCTGACAAGATCGCTGAAAGCTGGGAACTCGCCTGCCACAAGGACGGCAGCAGCATACTCACTTCCGGCAGTGATGCAGGGCTGAACCTGCGGGAATATCTGGACAAGAACGGCACCGCATTCCTCGGCACCAACTGTGCGGACTGCACCACTGTGCCGGTGCTGATCAAGCTGATCGATGCCAAACAGGACCTGTCCATTCAGGTGCACCCCGATGACGACTACGCCATGCGGGTGGAGGGAGAAGCCGGCAAGACGGAAATGTGGTACATCGTAGATGCGGCTCCCCACGCTGCCCTGTACTACGGACTGAAACAGGAAGTGACCAAGGCAGAATTCGAACAGCGGATCCACGACCAGACTCTGACAGAAATTCTCAATCGGGTGGAGGTCAAGCCGGGGGAACTGTACTTTATCCCCTCCGGTACGCTGCACGCCATTGGTGCGGGGATCCTGCTGGCGGAGATCCAGCAGAACTCCAACACCACCTACCGTGTCTACGACTACGGCAGACGGGGAGCAGACGGCAAGCTGCGTCCGCTGCACATTGAAAAAGCTCTGGACGTGACAAATCTTCGTCCCATTGCCCCCACGGTGCAGTATCCTGCGGAGGCGGTTTCCGGCGGCACGGTGCGGAAGCTGGAAGCGTGCAAGTATTTCGCTTCAGACGTGGTGACTGTGCACGGCACGGTTGCATTTACCGTAGGGACAGAATCGTTCCACCACCTGCTGTTCCTGTCGGGAGAAGCCACTCTGCAAACGGAATCCGGCAGCTATCCGGTGAAAAAGGGCAGCAGTGTGCTGCTGCCTGCCGGACTGGGAGCCTATACCGTGACCGGCGAGGGCGTACAGTACGTGGTTACCCGCGTGGACGAAAAATTGAGTTGACAATTCCACATGATGGATTTGCATATTGAGGAGGAAACATATATGAAGTATTACATTGGTATTGATCTGGGCGGCACAAATATTGTTGCCGGCGTAGTCAACGAAAGCTATGAGATTCTGGCAAAGGCAAGCGTCAAGACCAACCTGCCCCGTCCGGAAGAAGAAATCGCTGCGGATATGGCAAAGGTTTCGCAGGAAGCTGCGGAAAAGGCTGGCCTGACCATGGCGGACATCGAGTGGATCGGCGTAGGCACACCGGGCGTTGCCAACAGTGCCACCGGCGTGATCGAATATTCCAACAATCTGGGCTTCAACAACACTCCCATGGTGAAGTATCTGGAAACTGCACTGGGCAAGCCCACCTTTATTGAAAACGATGCCAACGCTGCTGCATACGGCGAATATGTTGCCGGTGCTGCAAAGGGTGCCAAGAATGCAGTCTGCATCACACTGGGTACCGGCGTAGGTGCCGGCATCGTCATTGACGGCAAGATTTACAGCGGCTCCAACTTCGGCGGTGCAGAAGTGGGTCACACTGTCATTTCCGTAGACGGCCCGCAGTGCACCTGCGGCAGAAAGGGCTGCTTCGAGGTATATTCCTCTGCAACCGGTCTGGTTCGCATGACCAAGGAGGCACTGGCAGCCAATCCGGAAAGTGCCATGAAGGACGAGGAACGTATTTCCGCACGGACTGCGTTTAACTACATGCGTGCCGGCGATGCTACCGCAAAGCAGGTGGTTGACGATTACATCAAGTATCTGGCAGCTGGTATCACCAATACCATTAACATTTTCCAGCCGGACATTCTGTGCATTGGCGGCGGCGTGTGCAACGAGGGCGATCCGCTGCTGGTTCCCATGAAGGAGATCGTCAAGAAGGAAGTCTACACCCGCAACTCCGCAAAGAATACCGAGATCGTGATTGCGAAGCTGGGCAATGATGCCGGCATTATCGGTGCGGCATTCCTGGGCAACGCACACGACTAATGGCAGCACTGCATCAAGCCGCCTGACGGCTTTGCACGATTTGTGTCACAACAGCATAAAAATCAATCTGATAAGCACCCCGAGAGCCAAATGCACCGGTTTTCGGGGTACTTTTGTATCAACATTCTGTACAATTCCCTAAAATGAGATTTGTGCATCTTGCTGGTTTCTTGGAAAAGGGAGGGGGTGAATGGGGAAAATCTCTTGACAGCTTGCACAAAAGGTGATAGAATAAGGTGGATAAGGTGAGCACTGCTTCAGACGGCAGAGGACTGTTCTGTGCAGGTTACACAAAAAAGATAAGGAGTTCGATCACATGAAGTTTATGAAGAAACTGCTCAGCACCATGACGGCTGCGGCAATCGGGCTGTCCATGACCACTGCACTGTCTGTGGGAACCTCTGTTGCATCTGCGGCAGACAAGACTGCGGTACAGATGGTGGAGGACATGGGTCTGGGCTGGAATCTGGGCAACGCTCTGGATTCGACCAACACATGGACCAGCAATCCCTCTCCGGCAGATATTGAAACTGCCTGGGGCAACGTGGTTGCGACCGAAAACATGATCAAGGAAGTCAAGAAGGCTGGCTTCAACACCGTCCGGATCCCTGTCACCTGGTGGGATATGACCGGTGCTTCCGGCACTGCAAAGATGGATTCGTTTGACGGTACAGTTGCAGATCAGTATCTGGCAAGAGTCAAGGAAGTCGTAGACTACTGCGTAGATAACGGTATGTATGCGATCATCAACACTCACCACGATGAGGACTGGGAAAAGGATACCTCCAAGATCGCAACATTTGAAAAGCTGTGGAAGCAGATCGCGACCTACTTTGAAGGCTATGATGAACATCTGGTATTCGAGGGCATGAACGAAGTCAGCTTCTCTACCAGCGATGCCATGACCTATAATCAGGCGTTTGTAGACACCGTCCGTGCAACCGGCGGCAACAACAAAGACCGTCTGCTGATCTGCACCGCAGACAACAACAACACCGCAAAGGCACTGTCCAGCAGCTTCTCCATGCCGAAGGACGACTCCAATATGCTGGCGGTTTCCGTACACTACTATGAACCGCCGACGTTCTGCGTTGCAGACACCACTTCCACCTGGGGACATCGGGAAACATGGGGCACTGCCGCAGACCTGAGCAAGGTGGAAAAGGACTTCAACGACCTCAAGACCAAGTTCACCGATAACGGCTACGGCGTTGTCATCGGCGAATACGGTGCATGCAACGCCGACAAGTACGGCGTAAACACCACACCGTACAACAAGGACGAAGAATCGATCAAGGCATTCTATCAGGCAATTGCTTCTACAGCATACAACATGGACGGCATCTGCCCCGTTGCATGGGACGACTCTGACTCCGGTACGATCTGCCTGTTCAGCCGTAAGAATATGAAATGGTTTGACGAAGACCTGAAGAACATCTTCTCCAACATTGCTTCCGGCGGAAATGTAGACCCCGGCAAGCAGAAGACCGACCGTCTGACATTCCAGGCAAGCGACGTTGCAGACGGCAGCGATCTGCTGATCGACCTGAAGCCCTACAAGGATTACGGCGTAAACTTGACTTCTGTTGTCATCAACTATACAATTAAGGGCAACAAGGCTTCTTATGGTACCGGCGGTGCAGTACAGTATAACATTGTAGACAGCAATGACGGTTCTTCGCACTGGGCATACCAGCCGTATTCGTTCACAGTCGGAGAAAGTGTAACGACAGTAGACATTCCGGCAACCACCAAGGCAACTGACGAGGACGGAAACGAATTCGAAGGTCCGCTGGATATGGACTACCTGAAGATCGGTCACTGGTATGACTGGACCGACCCGAAGGGCGGCAAGGTAGAATGGTCTTATGTTGATGTCACTCTGATCTTTGACAACTTCTTCTATGTAGACGGCGATCCGGATCAGACAACAGCAACAACACAGACTACTACCGAAGCACCGAAGACCACTACTACAGAAGCCACCACAACTGCACAGCCGCAGGGCGACCCGATCGGTAAGGCATACTTCATTGGTATGATCGGTGCAGCAAACAACTGGGCAGAGGGCGACGATGAAGGTGCCGCAGTGACACCGATCACCGGCGACGGCACATACAGCGTAGACTGGGACGTTACCGGCGGCGGTACCGATACGGTTCAGTTCCTGGCAGTTTTGATCACACCGGACGGCGAAACCGAAAACTTCACCACCGATACCTTCAAGAATCTGAAGGTTTCTCTGGACGAAGTCTGGGTTGACGGCGTAAAGATCGAAGATTACACCGTTAGTGAAAAGGCAATCAACACCCACTATTATGAAGGTGAGGGTCCGGGCGTTACCCGTCTGTACCTCCACGATGACTGGTCCACCAAGATCAAGGATCTTGCAAGCAAGACCACCATTGCAAAGGATATTCGCGTAGTATTTACCATTTCCGGTACTGGCCACGAAGGTCCGGCAGTGACTACCACAGAACAGACTACCACCACAACCGAAAAAATTACTACCACTACAACTACCACAACTACCGAAGCAACTACTGAACCGACTACCACCACAACCACTACCACAGCGATCGAAACAACCACCACTGAAGCAACTACTGAACCGACTACCACTACAACCACTACCACAACACCGGAGCCGACCACAACAACGACTGCGGAAACAACTACTACCACCACCGAAGCAACCACAACTACAACAGAAGCAACCACCACCACCGAAGCAACCACAACCACTCCGGAACCGACGACCACCACAGCAGAAACCACGACTACAACCGTGACGATGCTGACTACCACAGAAACCACTACAACGACAACAACCACCGAAGAAACTACCACCACAACAACTACCACTACTACAACGACAACCACCACTACCACCACAACCACGACCACCCAGTATGAGGGCCCGATGCCGAAAACGCTGTTCGGCGATGTGAACATGGACGGCAGAATCGACATCACAGATGCTGTTCTGCTGAACAAGATGGCAGCTGGTGTAGTTGAAGCAAACCAGTCCCAGCGTCTGAACGGCGATGTTAACGGCAACGGCGAGATCGATTCCGCTGACGGTCTGGTACTGTTTATGTTCGTGATCCAGCAGATCAACACCCTGCCGTATCAGGCAGAAATCTGATCGGTGAAAGGCTGTTAAAAGTTTATCCGATGATTTTCTCATCATAAAAAGAGCACTGTGTCCTGCATACTGCGGGCACAGTGCTTTTTCTTTTGTGAAAATACAGTCTGCACGGACGTTTTACACGAGTATGTTTAAGAATGGCATTTTTCACAATGTGAAATTTGTGAAAAATGCCGGAGAAGAGGAAAACCAACGCAATATCTAACAAAAAAGCGGGATTTTACTTAAAAAACAGCCCCCAAATCCGGAAGATACTTATCATTATTCCGGAAAGTGTTGTGCCTTTGTGAAATGTGCAACAAAACAAGAAAAGAAACTAGTAGAAATCGTCATGAAAGTCGATTGACTTTTTTCGAAAATCGTCCTATAATAAAGGAAACAGCAATAAACACGCTGTTGATTTTCGTTTTTCAGGAGAATTGGAAAGAGTAGGAAATCCTGCGGAATTCCGCGGAAAACCACTGTTTCTCTCTCCGGAAAAACGATGCAGAAAAGGTGGTGGATACAATGGGTGAAGAACTGCAGGAACAGCTGCAAACCCGGATCCTCTGGGAGAGTCCGTTTGACGTACCGCTGGTGGGACCGATCCACATCAGTGAATCGGTTGTCATGACATGGTTCCTTATGGCGATCATTATGGTGCTGGTACTGATACTGACACGGAATCTCAAGATCGTACCGGGAAAGCGGCAGGCGTTTCTGGAAATGGCGGTCACATGGCTCACAAACTTCTTTGAGGGCAACATGGGCAAAGCCGGCAGACGCTATGTGCCCTATCTGAGTACCGTGCTGATCTATCTGGGAATCGCCAATATGATCGGCATGTTCGGGTTCGGCATGAAGCCTCCCACAAAGGACATCAATGTCACCGTGGCACTGGCACTGATGAGCATTATCCTCATTGAAGCGTCAACATTTCGGGCTCAGGGCGGCATCAAGGGCTTTTTGAAGTCCTTCACAAAGCCGATGGCTCTGCTGACACCGCTGAATGTGATGGAGATCGCCATTCGTCCGCTGTCGCTGTGTATGCGACTGTTCGGTAACGTACTGGGTGCTTTCGTTGTCATGCAGCTGATCGAACATGTCTGTGGTCTGATTATCCCGATGGTGTTCAGCATGTACTTCGATGTGTTCGACGGACTGATTCAGGCGTATGTCTTTGTATTCCTGACATCGCTGTTCATGGCAGAAGGCATGGAAGTCGAGGAGGAGAGTGTGCCGAAGTTACAGCAGGCATAGCTTGCTGCAATCCCACTCGGCAGCTACAGAAAGGAGCGTTCCCTATGGTAGGAGCAGGTATCGCAGTATTGACAGGTATCGGTGCAGGACTTGGCATCGGTATCGCAACGTCCAAGGCAACAGAAGCCATTGCCAGACAGCCGGAGGCTGCCGGAGCGATCAACAAGGCACTGCTGCTGGGCTGTGCACTGGCAGAAGCAACCGCTATTTATGGTTTCGTTGTTGCACTGCTGATGGTCATTATGAAGTAAAAGGACCACCTTCTGAATCTGAGAGAAAGGAGCACGGCTTTTCTTGGAAAAAGCTGTGAGAGTGGATATGTTAGATTTTGATTTTTGGACCATTTTGTTTTCCGTCATCAATATCCTCGTGCTGTTTTTCTTTCTGAAAAAATTCCTTTTCGGCAGAGTAAATGCCATGCTGGAAAAGCGGGCACAGATGGTGCAGGCGGATATGGACGAAGCCAAGCAGCATGCCGCTGATGCGGAAAAGCTGAAGAATGCATATGAGGAAACCCTGAGCGGTGCCAAGCAGGAAGCAAAACAGATCATTGCGACCGCAGAGCAGAATGCACACGCACAGGGCAGCGAGATCACTGCCAAGGCTCAACAGCAGGCAGACACGCTCCTCAAAGAAGCACAGAAGGAAATCGAACGGAAACGCCGGCAGACACTGGACGGCGTACAGGGTGAGATCGCCGATCTGGCACTGGCTGCTGCTTCCAAGCTGATGGAACAGAAAGTGGACGACCAGACCAACCGCGAGCTGGTGAACGCGTTCTTGTCTGAGGAAGGAGCAGGAGAATGAATGGTGCAGTGACATCTTATGCAACCGTGCTGCTGACGCTGCCAAATGCGTCAGATGCCGTGGCAGATGCACAGCAAACCTTTCAGAACTGCCCCCTGTTGACGGATTCCCTAAGCAACCCGACGATTTCGGAGGCGGAAAAGTTTGCAGTGATCGACCGGATCTTTCCGGAATCCCTGCGGACCTTCCTGAAGGTTGTCTGCCAAAACGGTCAGATCGACAGCATACTGGAGATTTTTTCAGAATATCAAGCATTGGAACGCCGGCAAAGACATTGTGCTCATGCCGTGCTGGAATATGTAACGCCGCTGACAGACGCACAGCTGACAGCGATGAAAAAAATGATCTGTGCAAAAACCGGCAAACCGGAGGTACAGTTGGAACTGCACCAGAATCCGGAACTGCTGGGAGGCTTTATCCTGCATATCGGTGATGACGAGTATGACCGCAGCGTGCGTTCTGCCGTCCGCAATATGCGAAAGAGCCTGATACGGAGGTGAGGGTAAGACATGAGTACCATGAATGCAAGTGAGATTATATCCGTTTTAAAAAGCGAGATAGAGGACTTCGACCGGAAGTCCGGCGTGCAGGAAACCGGTACAGTCGTTCGTGTGGGCGACGGTATCGCAACGGTATTCGGCATGCAGCATGCCATGTACGGCGAACTGGTAGAATTTGAAACCGGTGTACGAGGCATCGTACAGAACTTGGAAACCAAGACCATCGGTGTCGTTCTGCTGGGCAGTGACTATGGCATTACAGAGGGTACTTCTGTTGTCCGTACCGGAAAGCGTGCCGGTATCGGCGTAACGCAGAAAATGATCGGCAGAGTTGTCGGTGCACTGGGAAACCCGATCGACGGCGGCGATCCCCTGACAGCAGAGGATTATTTCCCGATCGAACACGAAGCACCCGGCGTGGCGTACCGGAAATCGGTCAATGTACCGTTACAGACCGGTATCCTTTCCATTGACTCGATGTTCCCCATCGGACGCGGTCAGCGTGAATTGATCATCGGCGACCGTCAGACCGGTAAGACATCGATTGCTGTGGATACGATCATTAACCAAAAAGGACAGAATGTCATTTGTATTTATGTCGCAATCGGACAGAAGTCCTCGACAGTCGCAAAGATCGTTTCTACCCTGAAAAAGAACGGGGCAATGGAGTATACCATTGTCATGTCTGCATCTGCCAGCGAACCGGCTCCGGTACAGTATATCGCACCCTATGCCGGCACGGCGATCGCAGAGTATTTCATGAGTCAGGGCAAGGACGTGCTCATTGTATACGATGACCTTTCCAAGCACGCGGTGGCATACCGTGCAATGTCCCTGCTGCTCCACCGTCCGCCCGGGCGTGAAGCTTATCCGGGTGACGTATTCTATCTGCACTCCCGTCTGCTGGAACGTTCCTGCCGTCTGGACGATGCACACGGCGGCGGTTCGATCACCGCACTGCCGATCATCGAAACACAGGCAGGCGACATCTCTGCCTATATCCCGACCAACGTCATCTCCATTACAGACGGACAGATCTTCCTCGAGAGCGAACTGTTCAACGCCGGTATGCGTCCGGCAGTCAACGTCGGTCTGTCTGTATCCCGTGTCGGCGGTGCCGCACAGACCAAGGCGATGAAGAAAGCCTCCGGTCAGATGCGTGTGGATCTGGCACAGTTCCGCGAAATGGAAGTCTTTACACAGTTCAGTTCCGATCTGGATCCTGCTACGCAGGCAATGCTGGATCACGGTCATGTGCTGATGGAACTGCTCAAGCAGCCGCTGTATCACCCTCTGGCAATGTGGAAAGAGGTCGTGATCCTGTCCGCAGCCTCCAACGGTCTGCTGGACGATGTGGCATTGAGCGATCTGCGTTCGTTCCGCGAGGGACTGATGAACTATGTGGAGGCAAACGGTGCGGCGATCGTTACCGAAATGAAAGAAACCGGCAAGCTTTCCGACGAATCCAGAGAAAAGCTGCTGGAACTGGTGCGTACCTATAAGAAGCAGGTGAACTAAAATGGGCAACATGCGTGAGATCCGTGACCGGATCAAGAGCATCAACGACATTATGAAAATCACCAATGCCATGTATCTGATCTCCTCCTCCAAGCTGAAAAAGGCGAAAAAGGATCTGGCGGCAACACAGCCCTATTTCAATAAGCTGCTGTATGCTATGCGGAGTATCCTTTCCCGTGCACCGGAGGACATCGATATGCGGTATTTCGATCAACGGGAGGAGATCAAGCCCGAAGACCGGAAGGTGGGCTATATTGTCATCACTGCGGACAAAGGCATGTGCGGCTCCTATAACCACAATATCATCAAGCTGACAGAGCAGAAAATGGCGGCACACAAGCAAAGTCACCTGTACGTCATGGGACAGGTGGGAAGAATGTACTTCCAGCGGCGTGCCCGTGCCGGAGAACTGGACGTGGATACAGAGTTTATCTATACCACCCAGAACCCGACGCTCTATCGTTCCCGCCGCATTGCGGAGCAAATGCTGAAAGCGTTTGACGAGGGAAAGCTGGACGATGTGTATATTATCTATACCGATATGGTTTCGTCCATTGCCTTTGAACCGAAAATTTTGCAGCTGCTTCCGCTGGATGCAGAGCACTTTGTACAGAGTAAGGGCGAGATCACCAAGCACCATGAGGCAGTGTTCTCCCCCAGCCCGAATATCGTTATGGAGCATCTGACTCCGAACTTTATGAAGGGCATGATCTATGGTGCCATGGTCGATTCGTTCTGTAGTGAACAGCAAGCGAGAATGTCTGCCATGGACTCTGCAACCACCAGTGCGAAGGATATGTTACAGGATCTGTCGCTGCAATATAACCGTGCAAGACAGGCGGCAATCACGCAGGAGATCACAGAGATCGTCAGCGGTGCAAATTCCGCCGAATTGTGAAGACAGGTTCTAAGAACAGCACGACACCAAGCAGTGCTGTCTAAGGCGATACCGCATAAAGAGCGTCTGGCGACTTTGCACGCCATCTGCTTGCAAATTTCCCGTTGACGAAAAATTTGACGACGCATCTGTCGCACAATCTTTGTGCGGTATTGCCCTAAGAATTGGAAGGCTCGGCAGCGGCGGAGTCGGCGGGTGTCATCTGATGCCCGCTGTGCCGCCGCCGTCTGGAAAGGAATGATGATATGGAAAAAGGGAAAATCGTGCAGGTTTTAGGACCTGTCATTGATGTGGCATTCCCGGGAAAGCTTCCGATGATCAAGGATGCATTGACCGTCGATAACGGCGGAAAGACCTGTGTCATGGAAGTGGCACAGCATATGGGCAACGGCATCGTCCGCTGCATCAGCCTGTCCTCTACGGAGGGCTTCGCAAAGGATATGGAAGTCACCGCCACCGGCCACGGCCTGACTGCCCCGGTGGGCGAAGCCACCCTGGGCCAGATGATGGAGCCGGTGGAGCTGCCGGAGCACAAAGACAGAAAGCTTCCCGAAAAGCCGTGGGCAGCCTGCGGCCATGAAAATAAAAGAGAGCACAACATCATCAACTCCCTTTACCTTACGCCGAACGCCCTTGAAGACCTTGTGCGTGCCCGCTACGAGCGCTATAAGATCGTCGAAGAAAAAGAGCAGCGTGCGGAGGAATACCGCACGGAGGACGCAGATGTCATCGTCGTCGCTTACGGCGCATCGAGCCGTGTGGCGCGCAGCGCCGTGAATAAGGCGCGTGAAGCCGGCAAGAAGGTCGGTTTAATTCGTCCCATCACGCTGTGGCCGTTCCCGAAGGACGCGATCAAGCGCGCGGCAGACCACGCCAAAGAGCTGCTCGTTGTGGAGATGAGCATGGGCCAGATGGTAGACGATGTGCGTCTTGCGGCAGAGTGCCGTGTGCCGGTGCACTTCTACGGCCGCACCGGCGGTGTGATTCCTACCCCGAAGGAAATTCTGGGCGAGATCGATAAACTTTTGAAATAAGGCGAAAGGATAGAATCAAATGGCAGTTGTATTTAAAAAGCCGTCTACGCTAACAGACGCGCCGCTGCATTATTGCCCCGGCTGCACGCACGGCATCATTCACCGCCTTGTTGCGGAAGCGATAGAAGAACTCGGCATCGACGGCAAAACGGTCGGCGTGGCCTCGGTCGGCTGCTCCGTTATGTGCTACGATTATTTCACCTGCGATATGGTGC
>OFSC01001307.1_pt1 | contig 16450 bp, 14 predicted proteins | sample 1543201 | NCBI WGS metagenome assembly OFSC01 (sample SAMN04209228, study PRJEB22552) | human gut metagenome | biome: gut; material: feces | host: Homo sapiens | place: USA: Oklahoma
TCGTTCTCGAAAGCGGATGCAAAGGTATAGCTTTTTTCCGTATCTCCAAAACTTTCGGGCAAAAAAGTTAAGAAAATCTGCACTTTTAGGGGTTGAAATTGATATACCTCAACTAAAAGCTGTGTTCGAAAACAGCAATACATTAATTATATATAGTTGAGGGTTGACGGTTGGGAGTTGAGAGTTTGGTATCATCATAGTGGCGGGAATACTGAATGAACACGCAAAAAGCATAATAAAAAAGCGAAAGCGCCGCTATCATAAACGATAATGACGTTTTCGCTTTTTCTATTTATTCAGATTAACTTTCTATTTAATCAGCCTTACCTTTCCCTTCAGGGGTGCCTTGGCTTCTTTAGGATATGTGCGTGAGAGGATGGACCATTCGGCATTTTCGATGTGGGTGTGGAATGCGGCGCGTGTTACGGTTGTGCCGTTGGCGTCGGTCACTCCAAGAACCACTACGTACCATCCACGCTCTTTCTGTGTGAAGTTTCGTGAGAAGTCGAGCTTGCCGTCAGCGTTTATATCAGCGGTCACGTCTTTTGCCTCTGTCGCAGCAGCCACCTCTTCCGGCCATGCCTCGTAAGGATTCTCGTAGTTTTTGTTCTTCACAATCTCGTTGAGGGCGTCGTCCCAATCGTTCTCCTTCATGACGAGGATGGACGCCTTGTCTATCTTGGATGCCTTTGTCTTCACATTATAGGTGACATTAAGACTGCCGTCCACGCACGAATAATCGGTTAGATCCACCTCGGCACAGTCGTTGGCGGCAACCGGCTTGATGTGTACATTCTCCACTTCTGCCTTCACCCAGTCGCCGTTGGCGTCCACTCCGAGCACGTAGAACGAATAGTCGTCCTCGCTTTCTATGTTCCATCCCTTGTCCTCGTCGGTCAGCTCGTTCCACTGATCAGCGGTGAAGTCGGAGCCTTGCGTGAACATAAGCCACTCATAACCGAAGAGACTTATGAACTCGTCGATACTGCGCGACGTGCCTATAACCATGTGCAGCGTCTTGATTTGCTTGCCAGGAATGACAGAGAAGAGCGCGTGTCCGTCAGCGTCCAGTCCCTTATACTCCACATCGAGCGTAGCAGAACTCTCTCCCGGTTCGGGTGTAGTGATTTTCTGATAGCTCATCTGTGTGCCGAGACTGTACTTGCCGTCGTTTTCTACAAGGTCGCACACCACGAGATAATAGCCGAGTCCGCCACCTACGTACTGCGTCTCGCCCGATGCGTTCTTCACACCGTCCTGCACATTGTAAGTCTTCGTACCGAAAGCTCCCTCGCCGTATCCTGTCGACATAAGCGTCACGAAAGCTGACTTAAGCTCCTCATCGGTCATCTTGCTGAGGTCCTTGCCACCCATATACTGCATCACGAAGAGACTCATATACGCCTCGCTCAGCACCATGTGATAATACGGCTGATCCTGCGTCTTCGTGGTTATGGTGTACTTGATGGAGTTTTTCGTAGTCTTCACGTCCGTTATCTCTGCTTTCGCCTGCTCCCTTACTCCCTCGGGGCGTCCGAAGGAAAGATAATCGTCCGGACCGAGATCGACGGTCTCCACTTTCTGTTCTCCCTTATTAAGGTAAACGGTCTGCTGCGCCATCGACGGCATTGCGAATGATGCGGCAGCAAGTGTCAATATAGAAAATAATGATATCTTCATACGTATGGTTCTCCTATATATATAATATGTTTAGAGTTGTGCGGCGTTGCCCTCAAAGTGGCCCATAATGCTACCGCTATATTTCTTTGCACTGAAGACGGTGAAGTCGAGATTTATCTTACTGCCATCAACAGTCAGCTTGGCATTGCCGCCAAGTGCTACGGCTGCTGTGCCTGACGTTGTGCTCTGGCAGTACTTCGTGCCTTCATACGTGATGGATATCATCGCATTCTCGCTGGTACCAGAGAATCCGTGAACCATATCGTCATTAGCGAAACCATCAGGAACCGTCACGACGATGTCGGCAGCAAGAACGTCCGTAGCTGTCATGGCGTCACTCTTCGTAGAGAGATAGATGGTGTATAAGCCATCGGAATGTTTGATTGCAGCACCCTTCAGAGTGACGGGATCAGCTCCTGCCACCGAGAATTCGTTAGGCAGACTGAGGTCGTAAGGAGCGGGCTCGCCATTATAGCGTACCTGCAGCTGGCGGTCGGCAGTTATTCCCATACCTTCCACGTCGATGGTAATGTCATACGTGCCGTCGGCGTTCTTGAGAACCGACACGGAGCCTGTAGCGTTACCTGTCTTTCCGTTGGAAATGCTGATAGTCTGCGGATTGTTTACGTCTGTAGCATTGTCAACGAAGGTCAGTTCATACTCCTTCTGTCCGTTGATGTCAATCTCGCTGCCGTCCATATTGCTTTCGGGTACGAAGAGACGTACATAATAATAGCAGTTCTCCAGGTCGTTGGCGCGGTCGATGTTGCCCGGTGTAAGATAGAACGCTGTGCCGTCAGCCACCTTCTCGGCGAATGCAGCACGCATCTCCATGCGCTTTCCGTCGACTGTGAAGTGGTACGGGCTCTGGGCTATATCCGTGAAACCGCCCTTATACTGTCCTAAGAAAGCCTGTCCGCCGTCAATAGGGAGACAGTCAAAATTGACAGACAGCTGTCCGTCCTCCATGGATATGTTCGCCGTTCCGTCAGCAAAATAATCAGACCAGTCGTCCGTGGAGAACATCACCGGCTCATAATTGTCATCATTCGTAAACTTATCCATGTCGAGATACATGACTTGAAGGAAATCATTGTCTGTGTAATCATCGGCAAACTTACTCAGATGGACATTCTTTCCGAGCAATCCGGTGGTAACCGCCACCTGAAGGTAACTGCCTTCAGCAATCTGCTCCACAGTGGTGAGCCCTGCTGTCGGAGAGAGATAGATGTAAGCATACGATCCTTTGTAAGTGACCACCGCCGACTTCATCTCTACGGTTTCGTCACCTATGCGGACACAATTGCCCGTAAGCACGGTCTTGTGAAGGAACGTGATGTTGTCTACATCTTTACCAATTTCGTAGGCGGAAACGATGCGTCCGTCTTTCACGACAAACACGCTGTCTGGTGCTGTCGCTGCCATTGCTTGCACGGTGGTGCCGAGAAGCATGGAAAGAAGAAAGAAGAATATTTTCCTCATATATCAAGTATTAGGTTACTAATACTACAAAGGTAGCCTATTTGAAGATATTGGCAAAATAAAACAATTGTTTTTTCAGAAAGTAAGCAAACAAAAAAAGACAGCTGGAAGGGGATTGTTCTCCTTCGAACTGTCTTTTTTCTTATTTATGCTGATTATGTGTATCTTACAGGTTGTGCTCTGCGAGCCAGCGCTCTGCCTCAAGGGCTGCCTTACATCCAGAACCTGCGGCTACGATGGCCTGACGGTATGTGGGGTCTGCACAGTCACCGGCAGCGAATACGCCGTCAACGTTGGTGCGGGGCGAACCGTCCTGAGTCTTGATGTAGCCAGTCTCGTCACACTCAACAGCAGGACGGAATACGTCTGTGTTGGGCTTGTGACCGATGGCGAGGAAGAAGCCGTCGATGGCGATGTCGTAATGCTCCTCGTCAGCCTCACCCTTGCGCTTAACGACGTGAGCACCCTCTACGCCGTCCCCACCGAAGAGACCCTCGGTATTGTGCTCATAGAGAATCTCTATCTTCTCGTTGTCCTCCACGCGCTTCTTCATAACGTCTGAAGCACGGAGATACGGCTTGCGTACAATCATGTATACCTTCTTGCAAAGGCCAGCGAGATAGAGAGCCTCCTCACATGCTGTGTCGCCGCCACCTACCACAGCCACAGTGCGCTTGCGATAGAAGAAGCCGTCACACGTTGCACATGCGCTTACTCCCTGTCCGTTGTATTTCTTTTCGTCGTCAAGTCCGAGATACTTGGCGCTGGCACCTGTTGCGATAATCACGGTGTCTGCCTCAATCTCCACACCCGTATCGGTGGTAAGCACGTAAGGCTTCTTTGAGAAATCTGCCTTGGCGATGCTTCCCTCACGCATGTCCACGCCGAAGCGCTCTGCCTGCTTGCGGAGGTCAGCCATCATCTGATTGCCCTCTACGCCTTCGGGATAGCCCGGGAAGTTCTCAACGATAGTTGTCTGTGTGAGCTGTCCTCCTGTCTGAATGCCGCAGTACTCCACGGGACTGAGGTTTGCTCTTCCTGCATAGATGGCTGCTGTGTAGCCAGCAGGACCGCTACCGACGATAAGGCAGCGTACGTGTTCTCTGTTTTCCATTGTTGGTCTGTTTTTTATAGTAGTTCTTCTATTTGCTTTGCTATGTTGCTGATGCTCTCTGTCGGCTCGAAGCGTGCGATTACCTGACCGCGCTTGTTGACGAGGAACTTTGTGAAGTTCCACTTGATGTCGCTTGTCTCCTTATAGTCAGGTGTCTCCTTTGAGAGAATCTCTTCGAGCACGGGTGTGAGTTCGTGTTCGGGATTGAATCCTGCGAATGTCTTCTGCTCCTTGAGGAAGACATAGAGCGGTTCGGCATCTGCACCGTTCACCTTCACCTTCTTGAAGCGCGGAAACTCCGTACCGTAGTTCAGCTTGCAGAACTGGTGGATTGACTCGTCCGTGCCGGGAGCCTGAGCTCCGAACTGATTGCACGGAAAGTCGAGCACCTCAAATCCCTGTGCATGGTATTTCTCGTAGAGCTTCTCCAGCTCTTCATACTGTGGTGTGAATCCGCATTTTGTGGCTGTGTTGACAATGAGCAGCACCTCATTGGCATACTCCTTCAGGGACACGTTCTTCCCTTTTCTGTCTTTTACAGAGAAATCGTATACAGTTCTCATTTTTCTCCTTTTCTATGTTTTTGTTGTTCGGTTTTCTTTTTACCTTATATAATGAGATACAAAATTAGGCAAAAATATTGAGAAACAAGAATCTGACGTCAATATAAACTTACGTTTTTTGTTCGTTTAAATTCCGAAATAGGGAAATCCCTACTCTGTAATATGGAAAAAATATTGTTTATTATGTTATGTTTTGATAAATTTGCAACGTGAAAGTAAAGAACAAGAATAAGTGAAAAATCAAAAAAACAGAATATTATGAAACGCATTTACTATTTCCTTACACTCGCCGTGATGGTGCTTGCACCTCTGGCAATGACAAGTTGTGACGACCCGTATTACGATGACTGGTGGTATGACGACCCGGACGAGTGGTATGACCGTCCTTACGACAACGGTTCTGACGACCTTGTCGCTATGGCGCAGATGCTGAACGGCTCGTGGACGGGTGAGCTGACAAACGAATATACGGGCGAGGACGGCAACCGCTATCAGACCAATATGTACGTGGACTTCAGCTTCATACAGTATACAGCCAACTCTAACAACGGCAACGGCTTCGAGACGGACTATGTTCCAAAGACTGACAAGTACGGCAAGCCGCTGTGCGACGATGACGGCAACGTACTCTACGACTCGCAGACTCTGCAGTTTAAGTGGTATATCGACCCAAGGACGTACAACATCTACGTGGAATACGCCAGCGGCATGCGCTATGTGCTCGACTCTCGCGGCAACAGCCAGACTTCAGGTTTCTCACTTAGCAACAATGACTTCAGCGGCGTGATGGAGGGTGTGAACAACGACGAATACGTATTCTTCGACTGTGAGCGCGTGACAAAGGCTCTCGCTCCTAACAAGAACAACAGCACGACAACAAGCACTCGCTCGTTCGGTTCGGCTAAGGAACAGAAGAGGGTGAAGAGCGAAGCTCCTTTAAAATTACGAGTTAGGAACTGAATATAAAAGTTGAGAGTTGTAAAAAGTTGAGAGTTTAGAATTGAGGGTTGAGAGTTATGATATGTTTTTGTAGATAACACATAGCAAATAATGTAGTTATCAGAAGTAATCATAACTCTCAACCCTCAACTTTCAACTCTCAACTTGTCTCAACTCTCAACTTGTCTCAACTTGTTTTACTTGTCCAGGAGGAACGGTCGATTGTTACGGTTCTCCCATTTCCATGTGAATGTCTCGCCGAAGCGATTTATGAATATCACCTTTATGTAACGATATTTCTTTGATGATGGACGGGCGCGGAAGAGGTGGCCGGTCTTGGCGAGCTGGTGCTTTCTTGGCTTTGTTCTGAGGAAAGCCTCATCATTGTCTACAAAGCGCTGCATCAGTCCCTTATACTTTCCGTCCTCATACCATACCACACGGCAGTGAGGATCCCACTCCCATACGTTGGCTACGATAAAGTCTTTCTGCGTGCGGAACTCTCCCGGCTTATACACACGCATCTGAACATCCGACTTGCTGTTGGCGGAGCGATACTTCCAACGAAGTTTCTTGCCGTCCACTGTCACCACCATATATCCGTTCGGCGAACCGTCACGGCAGATGTTTGACGTCCACCATGCTCCGCAAGCCGAACCTATGTTGTGCTGATAAAGACGCGGCGACACCTCCACGTTCTCAAAGAAGTGGGTGTGTCCGGCGAAGACATGGGCATCGTAGGGGGCGAGGATTTCCTCCAGACGCTTGGCGTTAAGGATGTTGTCGATGGGTTCCATGGCGTTCCATCCCGGCGCGTGCATGTTAAGGATGACGAGGCGGTCCTTCGACACGTAGCTAAGGTCGCGCTCCAGCCAGCGCAGGTCTTCCTCTATTATCTCCTCCTCGTAGTGGCAACCTCCGCGATAATTGATGCTCTTGATGGTTACGACGTGAGCGTTGCCTATGTTAAACGAATAGTTGACCGGACCGAAATAGCGTCCGAACATCTGCTCGGCGTAACGCTCGGCACCGACTGACGAATTGTGAAGGTCGGCATAAGCCTTCTCGAAGTCATGATTGCCGATGCACTGGAAGAAAGTCATTCGATGGTTCTTGATGCTTTCCACGTACTGCGGATAGATGTTCATATTGTCAAACACTACGTCGCCGAGCGTCATTCCCACCACGTCGCCCGTTTTGCGCAGCTGCGAGGCAGTGCGGAGAATGGAAGGCATGGTCTCGTTGCGCCAGCGTTTCATGTCGTGGGCATTGAGAATCTGCGGGTCGCTGATGGCTATGTAATGGAAACGGTCAGACACGGAGTCGCGTCGCTGGAGGCGGAAAGTATTGGTGTTCCGATTAGCTACAGCCTCTCCGACGGGGATGTAATAGCCCGAAGCAATGCCGTCCTTCTCAGGCAGACGATACTCTCGCGGCGTGGAGATGGAGACAAACTTGCTGACCGTGGTGTCGGTGGAAAGCTGCCATGCGCCGCGTCGGTCCGTCTTACAGAACTCACGTCCGTTGTTTACCACTACTCCGGCGATGCCTTTGCCTTCCTCATCCACGACAACGCCCTTCAACATCAGAGGTCTGTCAGCCGGCTTACCGCTCACCAGACCCACAAACAACAATAGCCCCATGAAGACTCTAAAGCTCATACGCAATATCTTTTTGGTCTTCACAAAGGTATGATTCTGTCTTTTCATATTCATTACCATATCATTAATATATATAGAAGCTGAAAGGTTCAGCCACATTTAATATTGCAAAGTTAGCCCAAATAAACATAAATAGCTAATTTTGCAACTCCAATTAATATATATTTAAAAACAAATAAACAATGATTATACTCCTTACTGTCGCCGTCTACTTCGCGGCACTCATGTTGTTCAGCCGCCTTACGGCAAGCCGTGGCGCAGACAACGAGACGTTCTTCCGTGCCAACCGCCGCTCGCCATGGTATATGGTGGCGTTCGGAATGGTGGGCGCTTCCATATCGGGCATCACCTTTGTCAGCGTTCCGGGCATGGTGATGCGCACGGACATGACCTACATCCAGACGTGCATCGGATTTATTCTCGGCTACTTCACCATAGCTTTCGTGCTGCTGCCCGTCTATTACAAGCTGAATCTGACCACCATCTATTCATACTTGAAGGAACGGTTAGGCATGCGCTCCTACAAGACGGGAGCATGGTTTTTCCTTATATCGAAGATGACGGGAGCGGCGGTGAGGTTCTATGTGGTGTGCATAATACTGCAGAGCTTCGTAATGGACGAAGCCGGCATTCCATTCCCTGCCACCGTAGTGGGAATGACGTCGCTGATTTGGCTTTACACAAGACGCGGTGGCATAAAGACATTGGTGTGGACTGACTCGTTCCAGACCACGTGTATGTTTGCTGCGCTCATCCTTATAACCTATAATGTGATAACGCAACTGGGACTCAGCGTGCCTGAGGCATTGCGTGCCATTGCCGCAGACAGCCACAGCCGCATGTTCGTCATGGACGACTGGGTGTCTACGCAGAACTTCTGGAAGCAGATTCTCAGCGGTGCGTTCATCGCCATAGTGATGACCGGTCTGGACCAGGACATGATGCAGAAGAACCTTACGTGCAAGTCGTTGCGTGAGGCTCAGAAGGACGTATGCACGTACGGCTTCGCTTTCGTGCCTGCCAATCTGCTGTTTATGGCGCTCGGCGTGCTGCTTATGATGCTTGCCGGGAAAGAGGGAGTGGCGCTGCCCGCAAGCGGCGACGAGCTTCTGCCGATGTTCGCGGCTACGGGAAGTCTGGGTACGATGGTGACGGTGTTGTTCACGATAGGCATTGTGGCAGCGTCGTTCTCAAGTGCCGACTCGGCCCTTACAGCCCTTACCACCAGCTTCTGTGTGGACGTATGCGAGCGGCCGAAAGACGAGCGTCTGCGCAGGAAGGTGCACATCGGCATGGCTGTCGTCTTCGTGATGTTCATCCTTATCTTCAAGGTGCTGAACAGCACGAGCGTCATTGACGCCATATACGTGATGTGCTCCTACACTTACGGTCCGCTGCTGGGTCTCTTCGCCTACGGTCTGCTGACACGACGCGTCACTAACGACCGCATCGTGCCTTACATAGCCATTGCCTCTCCCCTCCTCTGCTTCGCTCTCGACACGGCATCAAAGGAATGGTTGGGCTATAAGTTCGGCTACGAACTGCTAATGATAAACGGCTTGCTGACATTCATCGGACTGTTTATTTCAAGTCAGCCCAGCTCGAAGCATTAAATGTCTTCTCCACCTGCTTCTCGATGTCGTCGGGAAGGTTGCAGAAGAAGTCGATGCCGGTGAGCTGTTCCAGTTTATCTATGGACATACAATGAGAGAGAAGAGTCTCTTCGGTGCGCCATGCCTTGGTCTGGTCGCTCCAGAATCCTACGGCGGCATAGCCGAACTGACTCTTGCGAAGGATGGCCATGAAGAAATATTTGGGTACAATCATCTTGCCGTTGATGCGGGTGATGATGTTCTTCTCGTCGTCGATGGTTCCTCCTTTACATACGTATATGGTGTCCGTATAAGAGAGATTCTTAGCCCATTTCTGGAGTTGGCTCTCCATTCTTACCCACAGTCCGCGGTTGGACGTTCCATCCTGATATCCGTTAAGCTCATGATATTGCGGCTGCATGTTCGACATATAGAAGGTCTGCTCATTGGCTTCGTACGAGAATGTGCGGTCTGCGCTCGGACAGATATGGCCACGGTCGTAACCAGGGAAATATCTGAACTCTGACCAATACTCTGAAGGCGACAACGCCGGATCGAAGGTGAAGTCAGCCACACGCGAGTAATTGCCCGTGAATCCCTTGTGGAGCTGATAGCACGACCAGCGCTGCGACTTCTTGTCACAGTCCCATTCGGTGGCGAAATTGATGGCTTCAGAATCGTACGACGTATTGGAAAGGCGATGCACGATTAGCTTCTGATTGCCCGTCTTCTTCAGAGCCGGAAACTCAAGACGTCTTACAGCGCGTTCTGACGTTACGGTATTGGCGTTCTTGTTTCCTGAAGACGAAGAGTTGTCGTTGCCGATATACTGAGCATCGTCGTCACCACAGCCCACAAGAGCCATAGTGAAGCACGCCACAACGGAGAGGGCAAGGAGCCTGAACAGTTGTTTTGGATAAAGATTCATTATAATCAAATGGATTGGAATTATATTAATGGATTGTAATTGAGAAAGAACGAGAGGTATGAAAAAAAAAGAAAGTGTGTTCCAAACGTATATGCAACTACGCTTAGAACACACTTTCGATGTGCATAGTCAAAGAAACAGGCTTTCGCCTATTCTATAGAAATATATGTTTATTCTATTTCCTATTTCCTTACTTGCGAACCTTTGCGTAACGGCTCATGAACTTGTCTACGCGACCAGCGGTATCGACGAGCTTGCTCTTACCAGTGTAGAACGGGTGAGAGGTGCTTGAGATTTCGACTTTAACTACTGGGTAAGTTTCGCCTTCAAACTCTACTGTCTCTGATGTCTTGCATGTAGACTTTGTAAGGAACATATCGCCGTTGGACATATCCTTGAATACGACGGGGCGATAGTTTTCTGGATGAATTCCCTTCTTCATTTTGATTAAATTGTTATATTATTAAATTGATAATGTCGCTTTATAACTTTCAGCGGCTGCAAAGGTACGACTTTTTTAGCATACCGCCAAAAATTTATAGGTAAAAAGCGAAATATGATATATTATTACTTTTTGTAAGTCACAATCACTTTGGTGAAACGGAGCTGTGACGGCGCACCTGTCACAGTGCTGGTATTGGTGAGCGTAAACTCCTTGCTGTTGATACCAGAAATGACAAGGTTTGATCCGCTGATTGTAGTCTTTCCTGAAGTGCTTGAAATATCGCCAGAGGCATTGTAGAGTGCGCCGTTATACTCGTCGCAAACAAATACCAGCGACTCGATGCTCTTTGCAGATTCAAACTTGATGGTGTTCTTCGGATAGATACGGATGGCATTACCAGTGGTGTAGAAGCTGGGAACGCTATTGTTGCCTCCACCGTCAAATGTGAGTGTAAGACCATCTGTAAGAGTCAGGGTCGAAAGCTTTGTAGCGTTTTCAAGACCGCAGTTAGCTACAACATATTCGAAGTCACCCTTGATATCATCACCCGGTGTGTCAGGAGTCTCTGTGCCACCGCCGTTGCTCTTAAGGCTTACGAGGTAAGTCTCGCCCTGAACGGTCTCAGGAGTGTTGCCCATATAGTTGACGAGCGAACCGCAAACCACAACCTCGTCGCCTACAGCCACATTGGTCTTACCCTCTGTCCACTTCTCGTTGCCAAGATAGAGAGTGCGGAATACGTAGAACTTGTTGTCTTCCTTGCCGTCGTCAGAGATATAGAAAGAAGCGTTGCCGAACTGTGCGCTGAAAGCCTCCTTTACAGAAACCACCTTACCCTTGATGTAGTACTGCTTGTCTGTCTTTTCGCCAGAAGCAAGCTTGCTTGCCATCTGGTTGGCAGCAACGCTGTTGAACGGATTCTCCTTTGAGCCGTCGCCTGTAGCCTGACCAGTAGAAGGAGTGATGCCACCCTCTGTCTTGCCATTGAGAGCATAGATGTAGCCCTCGCCCTGTACTGTCTCAGGAGTGTTGCCACCGTAGTTCACCACCTTTGCGCAGATGATGACCTCGTCGCCCACCTTAACCTCGTCGTCAGAAGCGATGTTCTTGTTGCCAAGACCCTTCACACGGTAAACATAGAACTGTGTGCCGGTGGTAGTGCCGTCAGCAGAGATATAGAATGAGGCGTTGCCGAACTGAGCCGAAATCTCCTTTGTGGAAGAAACGATACCCTTGATGTATACATAGTCAGAAGAGTTTACGCCAGCCTCAAGAGACTTGATGTACTGCACGACTGCTAAAGGATTGTAGGGAGAGTCAACGGTTCCGTTACCCTCAGCCACCTCAGTAGTGGTCTCGCCGCCGTTGCCGCCGTTGGGGATGTCATAAGGAGCGGGAACGTCCTCGCAGCTTGTGAAAGTGAATGCTGTCATAAGAGCGACAAGCATTGTATAAAGAATCTTTTTCATATTGTCTTTAATGTTTATTTGGGGATTATCTTTTTGTTTGTCTTATATATTATATAATGTATAGGCTCTGTTACTTCACAGCCTCGATGTCCTTGCTGCTGCGGAGCACCAGCTGTACGGTATTGCCGTAGCTGCTTGTAAGGCTGGTCTTGTAGCAAGTGAGGATGCCGGTGACGTTCACCTTGCCTGAAGGCACCGTCTCAGCGGCGAAGTCGGCGTAGCAACTTGTGCGCACACCTATCTGCTTCTTCTGTCCGGTGAATCCCTTGAAGTAGCGTGTAACGCCGTAACCTGTGGTGTAACCCTCCGATTCGGGAGCGAATGTCTTGCCAGGCTCGTTGAATTCCACGTTCTTCAGAGTAACAAGACGACCTGCGAGAGCGTAGGCATTGGCCTCAATATTGAGGTCGGAAGCCTTCTCTACGACGATGGGAGTGACCTTCGAGGGGTCAGCCTTACCTATCGCCTTGAAGCGCGACTGCCATTCATTGCGGTTCATACGGCTCGGATAAGTCTGGTTCTTCTCGAAGTTGGTGTAGGGAGTGCCAATCTGCGGCTGTGTGCGATACGTGCCGTAATAGAGTCCGCCTACGTTAACAAGAATCTCCTGACCAACGGCAAGCTGTCCGAACATACCACCCTGAGCCACACAGATGATCATACCTGCCGTGCCGTCGTCGATGGTAACCTGATTGTAGAGGTTGCCCTCCATGTCGTTGCCTGTCACGACGCCCTTTATCTGCACGCCGTCAGCGATGCGCACCGTGTCGTTCACCTTGTCTTTCTGCTTTGCTCCATACTCGTCAATGAGCGACTTAATGGAAACGACGTTGGTCTCCTGCAACTGGCTGTTGCCGAAAGGAGAAGTCTCGCCAGTCGGGTCGCTCCAGTCTTCGTTCATACATGATGCCGCGCCGAAAGAGATGACGAGCGCCATGATGACAAGTTTCAGATATTTAATACTTTTCATTTTCTTGAAGTGTGGGTTTAGAATTTATACGTTATGTTGAGCATGCCGTTAGTGCCGTAAGCATAGAACTTATACGGATTCTTTGCGAACGAGTAGGCACGCTTCTTCACGCTGCTCTGCTCAGGATTGTCAACGCTGGCTCCGCTGTAGTCGCTTCGGCTCTGCTCGAAGCCGCCTGTAACGATGTTGCGGTTGTTGAGTACGTTGGTGACCATGAGGTTGATGGAGAGAGATCCGTGCTTCAGATAGATGCTTCTGCCGATTGATGCGTCGAGCATGAATCCGCCCTTGCCCTTAGCCTGCTTGAGAGCGCTGGGAAGAATCTCGCCGGTAACGTCGTTGATGGTGGGTTCGCCATACTGCGACATCACCTTGTTGCGTGCCTCGACGGCTGACTTGAAGCGATAGCTGGGCGAGTAGCTCAGATAGATGCGGTCATAGTAGTTGCCATTGAGGTCGATAAACCATCCGCCCTGATGATAGCTGAGTCCGAGACTTGCCGCTGTGAGCGGTGTGCCGGCGTCACGCATGCCCTTGTTATACACCTCGTCGTAGTTGTTGCCGGTCTGATCGCTGCCGAGCAACTGTGAGTCTACAGACTTCATGTAGCAGAGCTTCGAGTTGTTGATGATCTTGGCGTCGCTGATGGTTCCGAGAAGCTTCACGTCGAAGAAGCTCGTTACCTTAAACTTAAATCCAGCCTCAACACCGTAATACTCCTTGTTCATGTCCGTGAGCGACACGTATGTGAAGGAGTTGACGTCGTCGTTGTAGAAGTTCTGCCAGTCGGTTACGTTGGTAAGGCGTGAATAATAACCGCTGATGTTGAAGTGCAACCAAGAGTTGTCGAACTGATAACCCAGCTCGGTGCTGAACACACGCTCGTTCTTAAGACCAGAAACGAAGTCGTTGTTGACCTCAGGAGCCACGAAAGACTTGGAAGCCTCCGGTGCACGATACTCGTAAGCAGCACCCAATGAGAGCGTATTGCCGCGACCGAGAGAGATGGTGGAAGCAAACTTCACGCCACCGTCAAGGAACTGTGCGTGGTGGCTCTTGCCATACGAGTTGTTCGGAGCCAGACCGTTGCGCATCTTGCCGTCACGCTGCATAGACGTATAGCCGAGCTTTGCGGCGATGGTGTAGTTGAGCGGTCCGAAATTCTGTGAGTATGATGTCCATACCTTTGCCTTGTTTACGATCAGGCGATAGTCAAAGCCGAAGCGGTCGCCCTCGCCCACAACAGCATTGCGGTTGTTGAGGTCGTACTGTGCCTGGTCAGAGTCGGCAGTATACTTGTCAGAGATGACGTAAGTATTGATGTTGTGGAATGTGTTGGCACCGAGCAGATCCTCTATTGTCTGGTAGTGGCTACCGTTGTTTGTAGCAGCCATCACGCCGAGGTTTATCTGCTTGTTCTTGTCAATCTGGTGATTGAGCGTAGACGCAAGCGAGATGGTGAGGTTGTCACTATGCTTTGCCTGGAGGTAGTACATGGCGTCCTTGCCTGCAAGGTTGGCGTTCTTGTTGGCATAGTAGAGGCGGTCCCAGTTTATCTGGCGGTTAGCCTTCGAAGCCTGCCAGTAGTTGTATGTATACTGCCAGTCGGCGAAAGCCTGGTCTGTACGGTAAGCCTTGTCGTTCTCATACCAAACATCGAAGTAGCTGCTGGGCAGATTCTTCCAGTAGTTAGGCTGCGGGTTGTCCGAGTTGTTATAGTTGAGCTTCGTGCCCTTATACATCGAGTAGCGTCCGAGCACTGATGTGGTAAGCTTCGTGTCGTCCGAGATTTTCCAGTCCCATGTGAAGATGGCAGACGGAGCAAAGTCGTTCACGACGCGCGAGTTGCGCTTCTTGCCGTTCTGATAACCCCAATAAGGGTTATAGTATCTGTCGTTAGCCAGCCAGTAAACCTCATCCGTACCAGGTCCCTGCGCAGAGCGTTCCGTTGGGTTGCCCCATGTGGAGAGAGTCAGGCTGTGACGTCCTCCACACAACACCTTCTGCAGTCCGAGGAAGTAAGAGAACGAGTTGTAGAATGTTCCCTCCACATATCCGCGGTTTGCCCAGCGATAGCTTACGCCACCGGTGAAAGCCCATCCCTTCTCGGACAGACCTGTGCTGTACGTATACATTCCGCGCAGCGTGTAGTTGCGGTTGGCGCCGCTAAGCGTGAGGCGCTGTCCGACAGGCATTGCCGACGGGCGGAAGTTGTAGTTATTGGCACCTCCCATGCCCGAGATGGCAAAGTTGTTCTGCTCGAAAGGCAGTGCGAACTCCACGTTACGTGTCATATTGTTCAGTCCGCCCACCTGTGAGTAGCGGAACTGTCCTGACTCCATGTCATTGAGCGAGAGTCCGTTTACGTAGACATCGTTATACTTCTGATCGAAGGCACGATAGCGGAATCGCACCGGCGAGAACAGATAGCCCACTCCACTGGCGTAGATGTTGCTGTTGGAGCTGACGATGGTCACGTTCTGCGACATGTCGTCATCCTCACCCAGCTGCGCCTCCGTGAAAGTGATGGCAGCTTCCGTGCTTATCGTGTTCATACTGAGCGAGTCAGTCTGAGCGTAAGCAGCCGGAACGCAGCACATAGCAAGCACTGCAAGATTTAGCTTTTTTTGCATGTATGTAATTAATTAGTTTTGATATATATCTTACTTAAACCAATAAAAGAACACGGACAGCTCCATGTTCTTTCATGTATGTTGTTAAAGTTTTTCGATTTTATTGATTTCCTTTGCAAAGTAAAGAAAAAAAATCGGTAAATGAAAGCTTTTTGATTATATATTTAGTTTGTATAATTCATAGGGGGCTTTATTTGTCCCCTCTCAGCATACAATAGTTACTTATTGTGAGGATGATTAAAATATCAAGGCCAGTATCATACATCTTTTTGTTTGTTTTTTATCATATTATTCCGACAAATTGATACTACAAAAACAAATACCAATTGAATGCATATAAACACAAATATTTCACATAAAGCATTGAATCTAAATTTACGAAAGTACATAAAAGTTATTCTGTCATAAAGATACATATGAGAAAGGAGTAGAAGAGTTTCAAATATTACATACCACATACTATGTAATGACCATCTAAATAGTCTAATACGACTGATGACATAAATAGATAATGTATTTAAAGGAATTATCATTATTGCAGCTGTCATAAAACTCAAAACAATGACTGTAAAGGAAAAGGAAAACATTGGCAATGCCATAATTGTACAAAGTGATACAAAATAGCATTTAATAACGGGATCGACTTTATTTGTGGAATTGTTGCTCATAATATTCTTTTTTTAAGGATGAAGTATAGGTGTTATTTGTTTCGGCTCACGTCACAGCGGTCAGCATGACTATGCCGCCACATTCATCCACACTTGCATAGCCGCCGTCGAAGAGGATGGTGGAAAGCCTGTCGTTGTTGTAGACGAGATTGGAACAGTATAGTGATATGAAAACAGACTTTCCCATAATTTATGGTTTAGGTTTTTACATATCACAAATGTAGAAAAATTATGTATATGGTGTATGCGGGAAGCAGTTCTATTAACAAAGATTATACAAAAAAGGAAAAGCTTGTTAATTCATCT
>OFSC01001344.1_pt1 | contig 16143 bp, 13 predicted proteins | sample 1543201 | NCBI WGS metagenome assembly OFSC01 (sample SAMN04209228, study PRJEB22552) | human gut metagenome | biome: gut; material: feces | host: Homo sapiens | place: USA: Oklahoma
AAATGAACAAAAATATATTTAAAGATTTTTCTTTTTCTCCATTAAGAATTTTAATGCGCTTGGCGGTTTTTTTTGTTGTTTTATATCCATATACCGTTTCGATTGATAATTATATTTATCTTTCAACAGCTGTAAAATATCTTACACTCTTATTCGCAGCTTTTGTTTTTTTTTCCACATATTGTTTGGGGTATAAAAGAATAGGAAAATTAAAATCTTCGATAAAATTAAATGGAACAGAGGCAATCATGGCTGTTATAGGATTTTATATAACAGTCAATAATTATGAGATAAAACATGGCTCTTTTTATTATGTGATTACTTTCTGGTCAATATGGTTAATGATGGTTATAGGGAAATCTCTTAACAGTTGGCAAGATGAATTGTACATATTAGTTCAGATATTTACAATGTTCTATGCTGTTATGACAATAACAACTTTTGTATCACCTACTTTTTATTTTAAGTTTGTTTTACCACTTTTTGATATTGAATCGCAGAAGCAATTGATAAAAGCATATCAAAATGGTTTTATGGCAGGTTTTACAGATCATTATAGCACTAATGGAATGTATTTATCTATTGGTCTTGGTGTATTTGCATCCAAGCTCCTAAATAATTTTAAATCGTTTAAAAACATAGTGTGCACCATTATAATGCTGGGGGCATTGTTGCTTACAGGAAAAAGAGGACCGCTCCTTTTTTCTGTTATTGCAATAGTTTTTGTTTATTATTTTTTTAAAGCCGATAAGCCAAAGGGAAGAATTTTAAAAATAATTTCTTTGATACTAGTAGGTGCCGTTGCTCTTCTGATTGCATCTATATGGATTCCACAACTTCTTAATGTTGTAAATAGATTTTTCAGCGAATCAGATAGCGGTGATGTTACAGCAGGAAGAGGTCCATTGTATGCACTTGCTTATAGTTTATTCTTGGAAAAGCCTATTTTTGGGCACGGTTGGGGAAGCTACCCTTCTTATTATTATGAAAATCTTGGAAAGTATATGACTGTGTATAAATACAGACACGCACACAATATTTATTTGCAGCTTTTGTGTGAAGTTGGCATCATAGGATTTGTTTTATATGTGGCATTCTTTTTATATAATTTATTTAATACAATTATATTATTCAAGGAGTACAGAAAGGATGAAAAGTATTTTCCACAGTCAGCAGAAAATATTATGCCGTTCTGTTTATTTGTGCAGTTGTTTTTTATTCTGTATGGAATGACTGGTAACCCATTATATGATGTTGCAATGTTGTTCCCATATTATTTCAGCATAATGTATATTGATTACTATAAGGAAAATATGATAAGCATAAGCAACCTCAATAGACTTTTTAAGACTTTAAGAAAAAAGGAGTTGTTATAAATTGAAAGTTGGCATAATGACATTTCATAAAGCAATAAATTATGGTGCAGTATTGCAGGCCTTTGCTTTATGTAAATTTATAAATAATATGGGAGTTACATGTGAAGTGATAGATTATCATTCAATTCCACTTGATGAAACGTATAAAGTGTTCAATTTTAAAAAGAATAATCCTGTTGCAGGAGTTTTAAAGGGCTTGATAAAGGGAAATATTATAGTAAGAAAAAAAGGTAAATTTAAAAAATTTGTGAATAATTACATAATGCTTTCTGAAAGTCAATATGAACAAGAGGAACTAGAATCTCTTAACAATAAGTACGATTTGTTTATAACAGGAAGTGATCAAGTCTGGAGTCCGAACTGTGTTGGATTTGATGAAGCTTATTTTTTGACATTTGCTGAAGATAAGAAAAAAAATTCCTATGCAGCAAGTATAGGATGCAAGTCTATACCTGAAAATAAAAGGGAAGAATACAAAAAAAGATTGAGTGGATATAAAAATATATCTCTCAGAGAAATAAATGCTGTTGCCCTTTTAAAAGAAATAGGTGTTGAAGCGGATATGGAAGTAAATATTGATCCGACATTTCTGCTTTCATCTGATACTTACAATGATATTGCCGTAAAACCTTCTGAAGAAAAATATGTACTTGTATTTAGCGTAAACATGCCTGTAAATTTGCTTGAATATGCAAAAAAGCTTGCAGCTTTAAAGAATCTCAAAGTTATTTATATTAATGACAAACCCATTATGAGAGTAAAAGGGATTGAATATAAAGCAGGCGTTTCCCCTGAAGAATTTCTCGGGTATATAAAAAATGCTGAATATGTTGTAACAAATTCATTTCATGGGACAGTTTTCTCTGTTATATTTCATAAGCAGTTCTTTGTTGAATATAATACTAAAAACGGCAGAAACAGCAGATCTGAAGAGCTTTTGAATAAGTTAAATATAACAGGAAGGGAACTTATCAATGAAAAACCAATTGATGACGCAGCAATTGACTGGGAGTCAGTAGACAATGTCATTAATAACGAACGAATTAAAAGTATGAATTACATTAAAAAGATAATAGAAGGATAAAATGAATAGAACAAAGAAATTCTTATATAATTCCATGTCAACTGCACTATATCAAGCTATAGTAATGATTGCAGGATTTATTACTCCTCGATTTATGCTTGTACATTATGGTTCAGAAATAAACGGCCTTGTATCTTCAATAAATCAATTTATAACATATTTTAATCTTGTAGAAGCAGGATTGGGAAGTGCTGCAGTTTATTCTTTGTATAAACCGCTTGCAGATAATAATCATAAGCGTATCAATGCAATAGTTTCGGCTGCAAAGCATTTTTACTATGTGTCTGGTGCTATTTTTGCAATTCTTGTGGTAGTCCTAGCAGCAGTATACCCGTCGTTTGCAAAAGTGGAAAATATGCCATATGTTATTATATCTTTACTTGTAATTGCTTTGAGTTCAAAGAGTTTTCTCGATTTCTTCTCCCTAGCAAAATACAGAGTAATATTAACAGCAGATCAGAAAACATATGTAATTTCTCTGGCATCTACTATCCATATCATTTTGAATACATTAGTTATCGTGGTACTCTCAATAAAAAATGTAAATGTCCTGATACTTTACATTGTTGCCATCATACCACTTGTTGTAAGAACGGTGATCCTTGCTTTTTATGTAAAAAAGAATTATAAATATCTGAGTTATAATGAAAGACCTGACAATTCTGCGTTAGATAAAAGATGGGATGCCTTATTTTTGCAGATAGTTCAGGCAGTTCAGGTCGGAGCACCAACAGTAATTGCAACTGTTTTCACATCTCTGAAAACAGTTAGTGTATACTCAATTTTTAATATGGTGATGAATGGAATAAATTCTCTTTTGAATATATTTCAGAATGGACTTTCTGCATCATTTGGGGATCTTATTGCAAGAAAAGAACAGAAAAAACTTCAGAAAGCTTATAGTGAATTTGAATATGCATACTATCATCTAATTTTCATTATTTATACTGTTGCAGCTGTCATGCTTCAATTTTTTGTTAACATATATACATCAAAAGTGACTGATGTTAATTATAATCAGCCCTTGCTTGCAATATTGTTTGTTGTAAATGGATTGCTTTATAACATAAAAACACCACAGGGAATGCTTGTAATCTCTGCAGGACTTTATAAAGAAACCAGATGGCAGTCATTAACACAGGCATTAATCGCAGTGATTTTGGGAATATTGCTTGCAATACCATTTGGTCTATACGGTATTATGATAGCACTTTCTCTTTCAAATCTGTATAGAGTCATAGATTTGCTTTTCTTCATTCCAAAAAATATTACACATATGAAAGTATCAGAAAGTGCAGTAAGAATAATCAGACTTCTGGTGGTATCAGTTATTTGTTTTGTTCCCTCACTGTTTATAAAAGTTGCAGTTTCAAATTTCATCATTTGGGCTGTCTATGCAATTATATATACAATATTTATAGCTTTGGCTCTGACAATTGAAAGTCTTTTATTTGACAGAGAATGTCTGTTTTCTCTTATCTCAAGAATAAAAAATACAATAAAAAGCAAGTAAGGCTAAGAGGATAGCAAAAATGAATGTTTATTTATCAAAAAATCAATGCTGCGGATGCACCGCATGTTACAGTATCTGTCCAAAAAATGCAATACAGATGCAAGGGGATGAAAAGGGATTTTTGTACCCGACTGTTGATGAAAATCTTTGCGTAAAATGTCAAATGTGTGTGAAAGTATGCGATTTTCAGGGAACAGAGGAGGTCAATCACTTAGACATTAAAGATAACCTTATATATGCTGTAAAACATAAAGATATTGATGAACGACTTACAAGCCGATCAGGCGGTACATTTATGGCAATTTGTCAGTACGTGCTCGATAAAAAAGGTGTTGTTTATGGTGCTGCGTTTGATGAAAATCTAAAAGTAGTACACAAAAGAGCGGAAGACAAAAAAACCGTAAACGAATTTAAGGGCTCCAAATATGTTCAAAGTGAAATGGGGGATACTTTTTTTAATGTAAAAAAGGATCTCAACGATGGCAAAGTCGTTTTATTTTCTGGAACAGGATGTCAGACAGCAGGCTTAAAAAGCTATCTGAAAAAACAGAATACAGACACAAGGAATCTTATATTGTGTGACATAGTGTGTCATGGGGTTCCAAGCCCACTGGTATACGAAAAGTATCTTGATTATTTGTCAAAAAAATATAATTCAAAAATTACTCAGTTTAACTTTCGTGATAAATATTTTGGCTGGTCCGCACATATTGAAAGCTTTTTAGCAAAGAAAAAACGCTTTTCTGATTTGTATACTGATTTGTTTTATAAACATATAATGTTCAGACCTGCATGCTCAGAATGCAAATACGCTAATTTCAATAGACCATCCGACATTACACTTGCAGATTTCTGGGGAATCGATAAAGCAGTTGAAAATTTTAATGATAATAAAGGTGTTTCCCTTATCATTATAAATACTGAAAAGGGCGAAAAAATATTTAATGATATAAGTAAAAGCCTTGATTATAAGAAATCAAATAAAAAAGATTGTTTGCAGCCAAACCTTGAACATCCGAGCATTTTTTCAGATTCAACAGAGGATTTCTGGATTGATTTTAATCAAAAAGGTATCGAGTATGTTATGAAGAAATACGGTTCGCTTAATTTTAAATCCCAACTGAAATTTAAAATAAAGGTTTTATTATATAAATACCATTTGCGAGGAATGTAAGATGTGTAAACGCAATGCTTATCTGATTATGGCTCATACAGATTTTGAAATCTTGAAAAAAACGATTTCAGTTCTCGATGACAAAAATGCAGATTTTTACATACATATAGATTACAAAGTAAAAGATTTTGATTTAAATGAATTGAAAACATGTATTGATAAATCTAATATGTACTTTATTACTTCATCAGATATACGCTGGGGAGACAGAATTCAAGTCGACCTTGAAATTAACATGCTAAAAGAAGCCGTTAAAAGAAAGTATGAATATTATCATCTTCTTTCAGGTGCGGATCTTCCATTAAAGAAACCGGAATATATAAATAAATTTTTTGAGGACAACAGCGGAAAAAATTTTATTGATTTCGGTGAACGTGACCAGAATGCAATTGACAGACTGAAGTACTATTATTTTTTTCAGAGGAATGTAGGTCGAAATAGATCTTTTATGTTTTATATTCAAAAAACATTGCTTGTTCTTCAGAAAATTATCAGAGTGAATCGAATAAGAGGAAAAGAAGATAAAATTTTTAAGGGTGCAAACTGGTTTAGCATAAATCACAATCTTGCTTCATATATAGTTTCAAATTTTTATAAGTATAATAAGATGTTTGATCATACAATATGTGCAGATGAAATTTTTCTTCAGACAATGGTGATGGCATCGCCGTACAAAGACACAATTGTCAACAACTGTTTAAGGGAGATAGACTGGAAGCGGGGCAATCCATATGTTTACCGGAACTGTGATTATGAGTTGCTTGCGAACAGTGACAATATATTTGCGAGAAAATTCAGTACGAAAACAGACAATGAAATTATAGAAAGGCTATACCAACGCTTATCTGAATGATTTCATTTAAATATCTTGGAAGGAAATTGGCAAAATGAAATATACCTATCTTATCGTCGGCTCCGGCCTATACGGAGCAACAATTGCCCAGCAGGCAAAAAAAGCCGGAAAAAGCGTGCTTGTAATAGATAAACGCCCCAATGTAGGCGGAAATATCTATACAGAAAAGGTTGAGGGCATCAATGTACACAAGTACGGTGCACACATTTTCCATACCAATAACAAAGAGGTATGGGACTATGTCACAAGCTTTGTTGACTTCAACCGATTCACAAACTCTCCGGTGGCCAATTACAAGGGAGAGCTCTATTCCATGCCATTCAACATGTACACATTTAATAAAATGTGGGGCGTTGTGACTCCCGAAGAAGCCGCAGCCAAAATTGAAGAGCAGAAAAAAGAAATCACTGGCGAGCCGAAAAATCTGGAAGAACAGGCAATCTCGCTTGTTGGACGAGACATCTACGAAAAGCTTGTAAAAGGTTATACAGAAAAGCAGTGGGGACGTGACTGCAAGGATTTACCTGCATTCATCATTAAGCGACTCCCAGTTCGCCTGACATTCGATAACAACTATTTCAACGCACTCTATCAAGGCATTCCCATCGGCGGATATACCAAGCTGATCGAGAAAATGCTGGAAGGTATTGAAGTTCGGCTGAATGTTGACTATCTGGAAAACAAAGAAGAACTGGACAAGCTCGCTGAAAAGGTAATCTACACCGGTCCGATCGATGCGTATTTCGATTATAAGCTGGGCACTTTGGAGTATCGCTCTGTCAGATTTGAGAATGAGATTCTTGATAAGCCAAACTTCCAAGGTAACGCAGCTGTAAACTACACAGACAGAGAAACTCCCTGGACAAGAATCATTGAACATAAATGGTTCGAGTTTGGCAAAGATGAAAACGGAAACGATCTGCCGAAAACAGTTATTTCGAGAGAGTATTCTTCGGAATGGAAACTTGGAGATGAACCCTACTACCCCGTCAACGACGCTAAAAACAGCGCATTGTATGAGCAGTACAAGGCTCTTGCAGAAGCAGAAGACAATGTCATTTTCGGTGGTCGCCTCGGCGAATACAAATACTACGACATGGATAAAACCATAGAAGTCGCCCTTGCCGCAGCAAAGAAAGAACTCGCTTAAATTATTGGTACCATTTCAAATATTGCCTATCCTCATATCCCCCCATGTACCGCCCACCAGCGGTACATTTTTTATTGCAATTCCCCCAAAAGTATGGTATAATAAAAACAACACACTTCATCCTAAGGAGTATCTATCATGACCATTATCGTAACTGGCGGTGCCGGCTTTATCGGCTCCAATTTCGTTTTTCATATGCTGAAAGCACACCCAGACTACCGTATTGTTTGTCTGGACAAGCTGACCTATGCCGGCAATCTGTCCACACTGGAACCGGTGATGGACAATCCGAACTTCCGATTTGTCAAGCTGGACATCTGCGACCGTGAGGGCGTGTACAAGCTCTTCGAGGAAGAAAAGCCCAACATCGTTGTCAACTTTGCAGCTGAATCTCACGTAGACCGCTCTATCGAAAACCCGGAGATCTTCCTCCAGACCAATATCCTCGGCACAGCGGTTATGATGGACGCTTGCCGGAAATATGGCATCCAGCGTTATCACCAGGTTTCTACCGACGAAGTCTACGGCGATCTGCCGTTGGACAGACCGGACTTGTTCTTTACCGAAGAGACTCCCATCCACACCAGCAGCCCGTATTCCTCTTCTAAAGCAGGCGCAGATCTGCTGGTGCTGGCTTATCACAGAACTTATGGTCTCCCGGTAACGGTTTCCAGATGCTCCAACAACTATGGTCCATATCACTTCCCGGAAAAGCTGATTCCGCTGATGATCGCCAATGCCCTGGCAGACAAGCCGCTGCCGGTTTACGGCAAGGGCGAAAATGTGCGTGACTGGCTGTATGTGGAGGATCACTGCAAGGCGATCGACCTCATCATCCACAACGGCAAGGTCGGCGAAGTCTACAATGTGGGCGGCCACAACGAGATGAAGAACATTGACATTGTCAAGCTGATCTGCAAGGAACTGGGCAAGCCGGAGAGTCTGATTACCTATGTCACCGACCGTAAGGGCCACGATATGCGCTATGCCATCGACCCGACCAAGATCCACAACGAACTGGGCTGGCTGCCGGAGACAAAGTTTGCAGACGGTATCAAAAAGACCATTCAGTGGTATCTGGACAATCAGAAATGGTGGAAGGACATTATTTCCGGTGAATATCAGGACTACTATGAAAAAATGTACAGCAATCGGTGAGGGATACAGATGAAAGTATTTGTAACAGGTGTCGGCGGACAGCTTGGTTTTGATGTGGTCAACGAACTGAAAAAGCGTGGCTACGAGGCAATCGGCAGCGATATTCTGGATGAAGTTGCTGCGGACTGTGCCTATGTCAAGCTGGATATCACCAACGCAGACGCCGTTGAAACGGCGATCACAGAAGCGAACCCAGACGTTGTCATCCACTGTGCCGCATGGACTGCAGTAGATGCTGCCGAGGACGAGGAGAATCTCCCCAAGGTACGTGCCATCAATGTGGACGGAACCCAGAATATTGCAAATGTCTGCAAAAAGCTGGACTGCAAGATGATCTACATTTCCACCGACTATGTTTTCGATGGACAAGGCACAGCGCCGTGGCAGCCGGACTGCAAGGACTACGCACCGCAGAATGTCTATGGGCAGACAAAGCTGGACGGTGAGCTTGCCGTAAGCAATACACTGGACAAGTACTTTATTGTCCGCATTGCCTGGGTATTCGGCAAGAACGGCAAGAACTTTATCAAAACCATGCTGAACGTGGGCAAAAAGTACGACACCGTGCGAGTGGTCAATGACCAGATCGGCACACCGACGTATACCTACGACCTGGCACGGCTGCTGGTGGATATGGCGGAGACCGAGAAGTACGGCTATTACCACGCCACCAATGAAGGCGGCTATATCAGCTGGTATGACTTTACCTGTGAGATTTTCCGGCAGGCTGGGTATTCCACAAAGGTGGTGCCTGTCACAACAGCAGAATATGGTCTTTCCAAGGCAGCAAGACCCTTTAACAGCAGACTGGACAAATCGAAACTGATTGAAAACGGTTTCACTCCCCTGCCGGATTGGAAGAATGCACTGGAAAGATATCTGAAGGAGATTACAGACTAATGGGACAGATTACAGTAGAAAAGAACGTAGGCGGCATTGAAGGGCTTTGCGTCATCACTCCTACCGTTCACGGTGATAATCGTGGCTACTTCATGGAGACTTACTCCCAGAGAGACATGGAAGAGGCAGGCATCCATATTGACTTTGTACAAGACAATCAGTCCTGCTCTACCAAGGGCGTTTTGAGAGGGCTGCACTTCCAGAAACAGTTCCCGCAGACAAAGCTTGTCAGAGCCATTCGGGGCAGCGTTTTTGACGTTGCCGTTGACCTGCGAAAGGATTCCAAAACATACGGCAAGTGGTACGGTGTGGAGCTGACAGAGGAAAACAAGAAGCAGTTTTTGATCCCCAAGGGCTTTGCACACGGCTTTCTGGTGCTTTCGGATGTAGCAGAATTCTGCTATAAGTGCGACGACTTCTGGCATCCCAATGATGAAGGCGGCCTGGCGTGGAATGACCCGGAGATCGGGATCGTTTGGCCGGAACTGACCGGCGAGTATCACGGCTCGGCATCGGCTGAGGGCTATGCACTGAAGGATGGCACGAAGCTGAATCTGAGTGAGAAGGATCAGAAGTGGGTTGGATTAAAGGATACATTTCAATTTTGAAAAGGAGTAATCGGATATGAAAGGAATTGTTCTTGCAGGCGGCAGCGGCACACGACTTTATCCGCTGACAAAAGTCACCTCGAAACAACTGCTCCCGATCTATGATAAACCGATGATCTACTATCCCCTGTCCACACTGATGCTGGCAGGTATCCAGAATATTCTGATTATCAGCACGCCAGACGATACACCACGGTTTCAGGCACTTCTCGGTGACGGCAGTCAGTATGGAATCAACTTATCCTATAAAGTCCAGCCTAGCCCAGATGGACTGGCACAGGCTTTCATTCTCGGCGAGGAATTTCTCAACGGAGAGGCTGGTGCAATGGTTCTGGGCGACAACATTTTCTATGGAAACGGATTCCGAACACTGCTCAAATCTGCTGTAAGAAATGCAGAAGAGAACGGCCGTGCAACAGTGTTCGGTTACTATGTCCCCGATCCGGAACGATTTGGCGTCATTGAATTTGATGAAAACAACAAAGCGCTCAGCATTGAAGAAAAGCCATCAAATCCCAAGAGCAATTATGCAGTTACAGGTCTTTACTTCTACCCGGCAGGCATCAGCGACAGAGCAAATGCTGTTAAACCTTCGGCTCGTGGAGAACTGGAGATCACCACACTGAATGATATGTATCTCAACGACGGTCTGCTTGATGTGCAGCTGCTTGGAAGAGGTTTTGCATGGCTTGACACTGGAACCGTTTCAAGCCTGCTGGATGCAGCAAACTTTGTAGAAATGATACAGAACCGCCAAGGAATCACCATTTCAGCCCCAGAAGAAATTGCATTCATCAACGGCTGGATCAGCAAAAACGACCTGCTCCAATCTGCTGAGGCTTATGGAAAGAGTCCTTACGGTGCACATCTCAGAGCAGTGGCAGAGGGAAAAGTGAAGTATTAAACCTGAATTTGCAGCTTTATCAATTCCCCTCTACATTTTCACTGGCAACCAAAAATGGCAACCAATCCAAAAAACTCCCGAAACTACGTCAAATCCACCCCAAATCCCGCAAGTTCGAATCTTGCCATCTGACACACATGCAACCTGTTTGGATTTTCCCTGAGCCTGCAATCCCTGCAGGCTCTTTTTTATTGCAAAATCGCCGCTTTTAGAATCTCCAGCGTCATATTTCTATGAGAACACCAGATCAAGCATGTGCATAAGATGCGTCAGCAAATTGCGTGCAAAGCCGTCAGGCAGGCTTTGTGCCGCGTTTCCTTAACAACAATTCACCACAAACAAAAAGCCCGCCGCATTCCATATGCCGGAATGCGGCGGGCTGTCGTTTTATCCAGTTTTTTCGCTGGTCACATTATGCGACCGGTAAAGAAGTGAAGCTTCTCAGCAGGTACTGCATCAGGACGGTCACGTCTGTGATGTCCAGCTGGCTGTCCTTCTGGCAGTCGGAGTTGGCAAGCTGTGTATAGTTCAGCTGCACACTGCCGTTCAGGTACTTTTGCAGCAGCACAGCATCCAGAATGTCGATCGTTCCGTCACAGTTGACATCACCGTACAGCGAAACATATGCTTCGTCGACACGGTTCATATCGATCGGCGTGGTTTCTGCCGGTTCTGTGTCCTGCTGTGATGCAGCGGTGGTTGTGGTTTCAGCGGTTGTTGTAGTGGTTTCTGCCGGTGCGGTAGTTTCCTCTGTGGTCGTGGTCTGGGCAGCTGCCTGCTTCAGATAGTCCATAGAGCAGTAGCCGCTAATGCCGTTATAGGACACCGCTGCCCACTTGCCGTTGCCGGAAGTGACAGTCACCTGTGCCCCGTTGGGAATGCTGCCCACCTTGGAAGCGGACGTTGTGGGGGCACTGCGAATGTTCAGAGAAGATGCGTTCACACTGTAGGTGCCGGCATAACTTTCGCTGAAATCCGAAGTGGCTGCGGTTGCCGCCGTGGTGGTGGTCTGTGCCGGAGCCGTGGTTTCTGCCGGTGCGGTCGTCTGTGCGGCATTCTGCTTCAGGTAATCCATAGAGCAGTAGCCGCTGATGCCGTTATAGGACACCGCCGCCCAGCTGCCGTTGGCAGAAGTGACAGTTACCTGTGCCCCGTTGGGGAGCACGCCCACCTTTGCACCAGAGGTAGACGGTGTGCTGCGGACGTTCAGGGACGAAGCCGTCACCGTATATGTACCGGCATAGCTTTCCGAGAAATCGGAAGTGTCCGCGGAACCGCCGCCGCTGCCGTTGTCCCCGCCGCCGGAAACCGAGGCATCGCCCCAGCCCAGCGAAACAATGGTGTTATAGGCATTGTTCAGACGGTCGGTGTAATAGCTGGAACTGTTCGCCAATGCAGTGGTGTGCAGCTTCGACAGTGTCACACTGCTGTAAGAGCCGCCGCCTGCCGCCGCGTTCAGGATCCGTTTTGCAACGCCCATGCCGCGGTTGTACAGTTCGGCATAATACACCAGCACGCCGGCGTTGGAGATGCCCAGATTCTGTCCGGCACTGATATAGCCCTGTACGTCACTGTATGCCAGTGCGTCCTGCTTGGACTTTCCGGCGGAGGTAGTCAGCAGGTTGGAAGCTGCTGTGCTCTCTGCACTGGAAAATGTACGGGAGTTCCAGTTGGAAGCATTCATCACATCGTTATAGAATGAGCTTCCCAGAATGGATTGTGCCGAGCCGGTGTCTGCGTTTGCGATCGAACGCATCAGCTGGAGGGCACGGTCTGCATGCCACTGTAACATACCGATGCTGACTGCACCGTTATCGTTGGGATTGATCGTACCATAGGTACCCTCGCTCCGAGAGATGATCTGTACAGCGGCTTTTGTCATTTCGTCCACGGAAACGGCAGACGCGGAAAACGTCACCGCAAAGGACGAAGCGACCAAAGCGAAAATAGTAAGACAGGATAAAACGACTGCCATGATTTTCTTACGCATAAAAACGCTCCTTTGAGAATTTTGCGTTGTCAGCAGTCGCTGCATCGCAGATGTACGGAGGAACCTGCCGCTGCAATGCGTTGTGCTGCACACGCCTGTCCGGTCCTGAAAGCGGAAGGGATACGCCGTGCTCTGCCGGCATTGTCCTGTCGGATCAAAGGATCTGTCACAGCCAGACGATCCGCCCCAGAACTTGTGTGCCGCCTGCATTGCCTCGCCCGCCTGTCTGTCACAGGCAAGGGCGAACGGCAGACATCATTTCCGTGAGGAGAGGTTGTCCCCTCACGGCGGTGGTCACCGTACAAATGCTATTATACCATGTTTGTAACCGTTTTGCAAGACTTTCCGGCAGGTTCTCCCCGAACTTTTGCATATCTGCACAATTTTTTGTGTGGAAAAGTGTTGCTTTTCTACGAATTTCAGAGGAAACTGAGCAAGATTCTCCTATCCAAATTGTAACTTTTTCAGAGATCCTGTCATATTTTCGCCTGACAAAACAAAAAAAGTCCGGCGGCTGCCGGACTGGGAAAACTATTTTTCTAGGGAATTTGTCTTATTGCAGATGAATGCTGTTGATCAGCGTGTCTGCAAATTCTGCCGCACTGTCCTCACGGTAACAGTAACGAACCAGCAGCCACTTGGACTGATCGCCGGTTTTGTTGATGAGCCACGTCACGCTGGTGGTGGGATCTGCACCGGCTGTGTGATTGATGACCAGCTGATATGCCGCATAGCCCCACACGGTGCACTCCTTGGAGGTGACCAGTTCATTGCCGCCGGCACCTGTCCACATGGATTTGTACTGTTCCATTGCCGCATAGAATTCCGTATCGGAAACCGTCATGGACTTGGCTGCCACAATGGCATAGTCCCGATCGCGGTTCATGAACAGGTCATAGCCGTCATACTGGGAAGCCAGCGATTCCAGCCCGTAAAAATGGCTGGTGTCAGTGACCCGTTCCCACTTCTCAGGCAAATCGATCTGGTATCCAATGGTGTCGTTGGAATAAGACAGCGGCTCCGGTTCCGGTGCATCAGCCAACTGGTCGTTCTCTACCACATAGCCGGTTTCATTCAGATAAATGTGGTCTGCCAGCTGATCGCGGTAGTTCTGGAACTCGCCGGTCTTGTCCCGCATGGAAAAGACGTACATTTTGTCCTGTGCAGGACAGTTGACCGCCAGAATCGTCACATAGGTATCCTCTCCGGCAATTGTCCCCAGTGTTTCGCCCACAAACGCCTTACAGGGCATATTTTCCGCATGGGCAATTTCCGTTTCCCGAAAATATTGCAGCTGCGGCAGCGTGGTCGAAAAGTTGATCAGTTCGAACAGGTCGTCTTCCTGAAATTGGTTGAATTCTTCTTCCGGCTGGGCATCATACGCTGCGACAACAATGGCATCATCGCTTTCCGTGCCGTCAAAGGACAGCCTGCCGGAAACAGCAGAGTTGCCGGAGCCGGTTGTAAAGGTGTCCGGCACTTCTACCGCACACCCGATTCCGTCCATGGCATACGGTTTCAGCTGGAAATCCGCCTGCTCCACCGCCGGACGGCTCTCCGCATCAGCTGCTTCTGTGCTTTCTGATGCGGCACTGGTTTCCGCCTTTTGGGCAGCGTTTTTAGCAGGATACGACTTTCCGCAGCCGGTCACAGCCAGCAGTAATGCCGCCGCTGCTGCAATTCCCCCAAGGCAGGTTTTTCTCTGTATCATAGAAATGCATTCCTTTCTCATGTCATCTGTTCATCAGATTCTTTCTTTTTATCACAAATGTGACAAAAATAGAATACCATATTTTCTCGAAAAAGTCAAGATATTTCCTATCATCATAAAAATAGTAATCAGAATCACCACGGCAAGAAAAAGAAATAACCGCCCCAGCTACCAACTCGCGGCGGTTAAATCTTAACTCAAGCAGTGGGAGCAGACCGTCTACTGGTATGCTCTTTCTATCTTTATTATACGTCAGAACGCCCTGTTTGTCAAGGGCTTTTTTGCTGAAAACTATCGTTTGACATTTTTTGCAAAGTGTGGTATACTGAATTTTGAGGGCATACCTGAAACGGTAGGCGGTCGATTCCTGCTCCCGGAAGGGAGTGAGTGCAAATGAACCTGGACATTCTCGTCAAGTGCATTAGCATGGTTTGCGAAGTCTTCAAGGCATATCTTGCTTACTTAAACTTCAAGAAACGGAAATAACCGCCCCTAAAGCTGCAAACTTGGACGGTTATTTCAAATAATCAATTCATGGGAGCAGACCGTCTACTGGTGTGCTCTCTTTACTTTTATTATACGCGATTTTTGCTGATTTGTCAAGACCGTTTTTGCTTATCGATTTATGCAACAATATGACCGGCGATTCTACCTCCGCCCGCCGCACAAACGTCGGAGTACCGCGGGAATTCCGTACATGCCTGCCCAGATCAGAGCCATCAGCACCGGCAGCCCGATCAGATGACTGCCGAACACCTGTTCAAACCAGACCAGCGGCGAACCGGAGGACGGGCGTTCCAGAAAGAAAAAGTTGGTGCCGAAGTGGCGGTTCACCAGCGAAACCGGCACACACGCCGCCGCCACACAGGTGAAGCAAAACGGCAGCCGTTTCCAGTTGGGGCGAAGTATCCCGCGAGCCAGCAGCACCGCCGGCACCAGCACCAGCAGCCCGTGGAGCAGAAAGCTGTGCAGGCTGAAAAAGTTCCACAGGGGCAGCGAGAACCAGTTGGGAAACAGTAGTGCCAGACACGCTCCCGGCAGTGAAAGGCTGTAGACCGGTTCTAGCAGCAGCGGACGGGGTTTTCGCACTGCGGCAAATTCCACAAAAATGGACAGCCCGCACAGATCCAGCGGCAGATAGTTGGGACGAAACTGCCCCGTGTACAGCAGCACGCCGTCCTTGCAGATCTCCAGCAAAAGTGCTGCCCATGTCAGCCCGCATAACAGCCGATGCACAGTTTCCGGTTTCCAGCGGCGGCAGGTCAGGGCAATCGCCAGCACTGCCAGAACGATCCCGCCCAGCCACAGCAAATGGGCAATGCCAAACAGCCGAAACCCCAGCCCGTCCGGCACATGTTCCTGAATTGTCCAGAAGTACGTCATCTCCTCACCCTCTCCTATTCAGTATACCGCATTTTTGCGAAAAATACAAGGGTTCTTATTGGAATACGTCCAGACAGGGAAACTGTAACATTTGTGGAAAACGGTACTCACTGTGGAAAGTCAAAAGCCGCCCTCACGAAGTGCCGGAGGGATTTCTTCTGGGAAATCTTCCCCCGCCATGTCACGCTTTACACCCTCCTCCTGCATTTCAAAGGCAGCCAATTGCAAAAACCGCACCAAACAAAAAACCGGATTCTCCAAGAGAAATCCGGTCTTTTTATTACGGCAATACCGCACAAAGAGCGTCTGGCGACTTTGCACGCCATCTGCTTGCAAATT
>OFSC01001353.1_pt1 | contig 16030 bp, 19 predicted proteins | sample 1543201 | NCBI WGS metagenome assembly OFSC01 (sample SAMN04209228, study PRJEB22552) | human gut metagenome | biome: gut; material: feces | host: Homo sapiens | place: USA: Oklahoma
GTCACAGAACGCAGCTGCATCAGATGCCATGTACAAGCCTTTTGCCGCCAAGTCTGTGGCATCTTCTATGCCGAAGCCTAAGCCCTTAAATTTTGCGGTCATTGAAGTCATACTGCCGGTCAAACGGGTTGACAGTACGCCTGTGGAATCCGCAATGCCCTGCATCTTCTTTTGTGCTTCACCGGAATATCCGCCCATGATTTGCCCGAAAGCAGAATTTTCCGCGGACACCTCTGCCGCAGATTCTACAGAATCCTTACCGAAGTCCCAAAGTGCCTGTCCTGCCCTTGCGGCAAGATCGATCAGCTTTTCAAAACCGCTCGACAGCACATTTGCGATAGCAACCTTCATGGTGGAGAACCCGCCCTCTGTATTTTTGGCGTTGTCCCCCAGTTCCTTGACAGACTTTTTCGCCTTTCCGGCGGAATCGTCCAGATTTTTCTGTTCCGTGTTCAGCTGATCGGCGGCTTTCTGTGCCCGTTCCAGCTTTTTTTCGTTGTTCTTCAGTTCAGAACTCAGCTTTTCGATGTTGTCCGCACAGGCTTTCGCCTCGTCGGATTCCTTGCCGGTTTCTTTGCGAAGGTCCTTGTACTTGTCTTTCAGCTTGTCCAGTGTCGTCCGCTGTAGTTCCACCTTTTTGGTCAGGATTTGCAGAGATTCCTTGGTGTCAGAGATGTCACCTTTTTGTCCTTTAAACGCCTTTCCAAACGCCTGCCCGATCTTGTCGAATGCCTTAGACATCCGCGTCTCGGTCTTTTCGGCATCGTCCTGCGTGGTTTTCAGCTGTTTTCGCGCTTCACTGCTGTCTACGGCGATCTTGCCGAATAGCTTGAAAATATCCGTTTTCTCTCACCTCCCGTCAATAGATTTTTTCTGCCGCACCGAACTGCATCTTCTCAAACCGGGCGATATTCTGCCGGATCAGCGCCGGCACGTCTTCTTTCCGGATGTGCTGAGACCGTTCCTTTGCAGAACCGGTCTGTAGCCCGTCCATAAATTCCTGGAAAGACTTGTCGCGCACTTGATGCAGGAAAAACTCCCAGCACTGCTGCCGGGAGGATTCCTCATATATCTTGCAGACCGTCTCTGCGAACCGATGCTGCCGGAGAGCAGCGCCAAGCAGCCCCATAGGGTCAGCATACCGACGCCAGATCAATTCGCAGAATCCGGTGATGCTGTCTCCGCTGCCGCAAACGGCAGCAATTCCGTGAAAAAATCCTTCATTCCCTGCGATGTGACAAGCTGCCGCAGCATGGCAGCGTATGTGCCTGCGCCGGACTTTGCGATCTCTGCCTCAGATTTCCCGGTAACCGATGCCAGCAGCTGCCGGAGCAGCGGCTCACACTTCCGATAGTTTCGGATGATAATAGCGGCCGCCTTTGCTGCAGCTACTGCACCAACCTCACGGAAATTTCCGCTGCCGAGCCGGGAAATGGCGGCGGCGATCGCCGGATCTTCTGTCAGAGCTGCGATCTCGTCCGAACCAACGGCGGATGCTATGTCGAACAGCATCCCCATATCCTCTGCAGTAAGTTCCCGCATATTTACCTGCTTCATACGCCTGCTCCTTTCACTTGGACGCTGCCGCGCTGGCAGCTACGCTCTGGACATCTGCGCTTGTTTTCGGATAATAGATATTGATGTTCAGACCTGTCATGCGGTCGCCGTCAGAATACGGCCGGTATGCCTCAAATGTCAGCGGCAGCACACTCGCTTCAAAGCTCTTGCCGTCCACCTTTGCGCCGCTGGTGCAGATGGCTTTATCGAAAACAATGACAATAGGCTTACGGTCTTTCAACGTTTCGCCCACATACGCCAGCTTGTCGATCCAGTGCTTTTCTTCAATCTTTTGTCCGGTCGTGCCGACCAGGTAGTCTTTTGCGCCCTGCGATTCTACCAGATCGGAAAATAAGGCATGGTTCAGCAGCTCTGGCGTCATGTCCAGAGCATTGATGGTCATTGTGCCGGTCTCTCCGGTCTTTACCACACCGCCGTATACCTTGACGCCTACGCCGTCGATCGGCACATCGTACAGTGTGCTGGTGATCTCCAGGCTGTTACCGCCGGATGTCGCACACAACAACGTTTCTTTAAAATTGAACTGTGCATTGCCGCCGGAGGTGCCGGTCGTCAGCGTCAGTCCTTTGTGGATCGTCCCTGCGCCCAGCCAGATCCGCTCTAATGTATTTTGGGTCATGCCGTGTTGTCCTGCCCGCATATTACTCCACTCTCCATTCTATGTATTTCAGATTGATCTGTATTTTTTTCAGCCGTGCATCGTCGCACGGAACAGCAACAGCGCTGTTAAAGAACAGCACCACTGCATAATCATCACCGGATGTGCTATATCCGGTGACTCTGGGGAACGCCCTGCAAATTCTCTCCCGGGCAGTTATCAGTGCATCCCAGCTCGTCCCAACCAACGTGAGCAGGAACGTCCCGGACAGCATACCGCTTTCTTCTGTGACCGGGCTGCTGCTGCAATGTCCGACACAGTAGACTGGCGGCAGCTTTTCGGCAGTCTGATAGGTCTCATACTGATACGGTATTTCAGCTGCTTCAAGTCGTTCTTTTACCGCCGCCAGCAGTTCTTTTGTCATGACACACCTCGTTTCACAATTGCTTCCAGACGCTGTTCTGCTTTCGGCAGGTCTTGATCTGCTGCGTGCTGCAACGTGTGTTGCGCTGCCTTACCGTCCGTCTTGTAATATTGCACTCCGTTTTTTCCGTATACAACCGTGACCTTCCCTTGATATGTCGGTTTCCTTGACCCGGTGTATCCAGCAACAGGGACGTACCAAGGGGACGCTCTGCCGTCACCGTTCGCTGCATGGGAACCTGTCCCAAACTCATTCCAGACGGCGTTTTCTAGGTTGCTGCCAACAGTAACGGAATGCTCTGCCGTGTCAACAACATAGTCCCATGAGCCTTTCAGCTGCCCCTCGTCTACGGGAGACATTGCCGCAGCATCTGCCGACAGCAGCGCACCCATTTCCGTGAGAAATTGTTCCACAGCGCTGTCAATCAGATCGGCAGCCTCCAGGATATGCGTTTCCAGTGATACCGTTTCCATTTTCACTGTGCCGCACCTCCCGTGTACCGCAGATAGATTTCCAGCTGTGATCCGTCTCCCATTTCCATAGGGTTGTCAATGTCAAGCACATCATACCGCTTTCCGCCACAACGTAAGCGGCAGTTCTCCGGGACAATGTTCTCCGGCAGTTGCACCCAGTCCGCCACAAAAATATGCGTAGACTGTTCCGTCTTGGCGTTGTACGTCGTGTAACGGCTATCGCTACCAGAGAGGTCAAGCCAGCCATTGAGCGTAAGCACAGGCGTTTCCTGTTCCACTGCCTCGCCGATCTCGTTGACCTTGCTTTCCACAAGCAGCAGTTCCGCATCTATATTTCCACCAATCAAGCCGTGCATTGTCAGAACCTCGCTTTCCGGTATCTGTCCAGGAATTTGGTCAGCCGTGCAGGAACGCCCAGAACTCCGCTGTAAGCGTCCTCGCCGGAAAAGGTCACGCTATGCCGGCTGATGGTTTCCGATGCAATTCCCGCCCTGTCGGCGGCGTTCTGCCCCGCCCTGCTAAGCTTGTACCGCAGAATTTCCACGCACCCCATTACCACGTCCGGCGGATATGCTACACGGTGCAGCACCGCAGAATCGGTGTCCGCCGGAGCAGGTGACAGCATGCTGTCCGGCAGTACCGTGTACAGTTGCTCGCCGATCTGCACGGTGTCCCCTGTCAGGATCCGCAGGCTCGGTGTCAGCATGACACCGCCCTGAATCGCCGTCACGTGCCGGAAGCCGCGTTCTGTAAAGGTGTTGTGCGTTTCCTGCCGGATCGCAGCTTCCAGTGCGGCAAGATGTTCCGCAAGCAGTTCGTCCGGTGCTTCGGTGTCCACAAATTTCCGGAGATGCTCCACTGTCATCAGCATGGTGTCCGCTCCTTACTTCTTGAACTTTGCCAGTACCACCTTGGAGGTGTCAGACAGTGCTACCGCATAGAACCGATCTGCGCTGATGTCTGTCTTTCTTGCAAGCGTCTCACGATCTACTTCTACGTTTGTGTCACGCTTCAGATAGATGGTCAGCGCCGCGGTGTCGTCCTCAGTCTCGCTGTCCTGATTCAGCTTGACGATGGGACAGAAGTAGCACGCCGTAGTGGACTTTGTGACCTTGTCGCCGACCTTTGCAGCGGGCAGGGTTTTCCGGATCTCCGCGATGTTCCCCTCAGTCGCCGCCGTGCCGCTTTCGTCAAAGTAATACCACTCACTGTGCAGCGGCACTTTCTTGGACGGCACCACGCGGCAGTTTGCCACCATGCCAATCTCACCGGTCAGCATAACGCCGTTCGTGTACTTGTCTGCACTGAGGAAGTCGCTGTCCTTCCGCAGCTGTGTCACCTGCTTCGGGTGCACAAAGATGACCTTGTCCGTGTTCACTTCCTCGTCCAGCACGTCAATGGCGTCCACAATGCCGGCGTACTTGATCGCCGCCGCACTGCCGTCATAGGTCAGCTGTGCCCCCTGCAACGCAGCCATGGCATCGGCATCAACCTTTGCGGCGATCGCTTTTCCAAGCTGGTTGTTGGTTTCTGCCACCGGATTGCCGTAGCCGGCCAGCACAGATTCGTCAGTCAGTTCCACCGCTTTCATTGCTTTTTTGATCTTTACGGTGGTGGTGCCGGTCTGCAGCTTTACGGTGTCTGCCTTTACGCCCTCGGCAACATCTACCGCATCGCCGATGTAGCTGTACTGCGGCACGGTGATCGTGTCACCCGGTACGCCCTGCAGGGTGGTGTCCACCTTTGCGAACGGGGTGACGACGATCTTGCTGGTGATTTTGGCGGAGATCATATCCGCCATGACCTGCGGGTTTACAAGGTCCTGAATGGTTGTTGTTTCTGCCATAGCTATTCTCCTTTTCTACCGGTCAGGGTGTCGTATGTGTCTTTGTCGGTCTTGTACAAGTCCAGCCGCTGGGCGTAGGACATCTTTGCAAACGCATCAGCAGTGACCGCAGAGCCGCCGCTGTTGTCCGGCAGCTTCTGCTCCAGTATCTGCTTTTTCTCTGCTGCGGCGAACTGCGTCGGATACTGGGATTTCAGCGTTTCCAGCGTGGTGTCCCAGCCTGTCAGTCTGCCCTTGTCGTCCAGAGCCACGCCGTCCATGCCTTGCAGTTTGTACGCCAGATAGTCTGTGTCCAGTGCTCCGGCTTTCAGCAGTGCCACCTGCACCGCAGCGTCCAGTTTCGCCTTGGCAAGCTCTGCTTCCAGTTCGGTGACGCGGGTGTTCTCCTGTGCCTGCTTGGCAGCATTGTCTGCCTTGGTCTGCTTCTGGGCTTGCTTTAACGCGTCCTGTGCCTGTTGCAGCTGCACCTGCAACGCGTTGTACTCTGCCGCTGTGTAAGTCTTTTCCGGCGGCGACGCGTTGGGTTCAGGCGGCTGTGCCGGATTCTTCTTCGGTTCGTCTGCCATTTGAATCAGTCCTTTCGTGATTTGGGTATAAAAATAGCACCGGTTTCCCCGATGCTGATTTTACAAATAAGAACGCCGTACCCACAGGCTTTTCTTGTTCTTGTTTTCCGTCCCTCCGCCAGTTTTAGCCCGTGGTCGGGGCACGAAAAAAGCACCTCTTACGAGATGCTTTATTTCATATAATTTTCAATTGAATCTTCTGGGTGCTTTTCAAAATATCGATTTAATATTCTAGTTGCACTAGTTGCCAGCATTCGTTTCGAGTCATATTCTCCGTCCAACATAGAATATTCTTTGTCATCTTGCGTATAAGGCTTGGCAAGTTTGGATTGTTCAATCAGTCGTTTTATTTTTTCCGTTGAAAACTGTAACTCCGTTTTCAATTGCATTATCAAGCACCTCCTCCGAAAATCGTATATGATCCTCCGCTGTCATCTCCATTAAGTGATTCATTCTTATGCTGTTGACATAGTCCTCAAAAAAATCTACGTCATAATCTGGCGTTTTATAAATAAAGTAAGGCGTGCCATCGTTGCCAATCGCACCCAAGCACATCATTTTTTCTTGCCGAATAAATTGCTGAATGTCCGCTTCACTAAAAGGAAGCCCGTCTGGGTGATTATGAATTACAATATGTGGCTGTTCATATTGCTTTAAAGGAATACTTGGACTTCCAGAAGTTCCTTTATACCTATCAATTTCTTTGAATTCACTGTTTAGTACAATCACGCCTTCTGTGCCAAGTTCACTGCTTTGCATATACTTTAATAAAGCTTTGCACGATTCTCTAAGGAAATCATTTTCCTGCTCTGTTAATCCGCTTATTTTTATTTTAGGAACATTTTCAATCCGTTCGGGAATGATGCTATAATATTTCAGATTCTGATTGAAATACTTTGTCTGCACTTTAATGCTGCTTTCTATATCTTTTATTATACCACTATCCGCCCCAGAAGTCAACGATTTCCCACTGATTTTCTCCGGCGAATACGTCTTTCCCGTACCGCCGTTGTCCTTTGGCGTGGGCGGTGTGACTTCTGCGGTGTGACCGTCGTGATGCGGTATTGTGACATCACGCTTTTCTGTTTCCTCCCGGATATATCCGGCACGGTATTCCGCGTAGGATTCACTGGAAACCTTCACAAGGGCTCTGTGCTGGTTGTCATACTTGTAATCGCTGTCAGCTCTGACTGCCCACCTGGGGCGGCTGTAGGCGTGACAGCGGCAGTTGATGTCCTCGGACGCAATGCCAAACTTACCGGGTGCCTGTGCCTTTCTGCCGTCCACCTCAAAGGGCTCGTCCAGCTCCCGAACTTGTCCGTCCAGCTGTACATGATGGGGTCTGGTTTTTCTGTCCATGGTGCTGTCCCACTGCTTCACCAGATCTGCCCCCTGCTGCTTCGCCGTTCTGGCGGCTTCCAGTCTGGCAGCGTTGGCGATGCGGTTTCCCTCGGTGCGGACGATCAGCTTCGCCCGTCCCAGTGCACCGCCACGCAGAGTGGCATAGTTGCCGATCATTTTGCCGGTGATCTGGTTCGCCATGTCCCCGTAGCTTGCACCAGATGCAAAGCCGGCGGAAACGATGTCGGTAATATGCTTTTTCAGTCCGGCAAAGTCCTCGCCGATGCTGTCATACAGCGGCTTTACAAGCTTCGTGTCGTTGACGGCAGCCTGACAGACCTTATCCTGCGGAACCGGCAGCGAGAGCCGCAGCCCGTCGCTTTGCAGTTCGTACAGCACCGCCGTGTGCCCTGTGAGATAGCAGTCCTGCAAGTACTCCTGCACGGTGCGGTACGTCTTGCTGTGCAGCTTTCCGAGAATGCGTTCCAGCTGCTTCTGCAAGCCCTGCTGAAACGCTTTCTGGTAGGCAACAGCCTGCCGGTTTTCCACGTCAGTCCGTTCGTCCAGCTGCCGGAGCCTGTCCTTGACATCTTCCAGTGCTTTCTGATACGACCGTTCCAGCTGCTCCATGACTTTTTTCTCGGAAAGCAGCTCATACTGCGTGGTCTGCTTCTGTGCCGGTGTCATCTGCCGCACCTTCTTCCAGCTGCTGCATCAGGCTGTCCAGCTGTGCACCGTCCGTCTGTTCCAGCGACTTCCGCACCTCTGCCTCGTCCAGTTCCAGCACCTTGCACAGCGGCTGCAGCACGGCTTCCACGCCCAGCTGTGCCGCCGCGGCAAGCAGAGTGCTGACCTTGATCTGCACGGCGGCAGCTTCCGCACTGCCGATCGCCGCGTTGTCGGATTCGTTCGTGATACAGGTTCTTGTGAAGTCCATTTTCACGTCAGCACGGGTGAACGCCGTCCCCCTGTCCTTGTTGATCTGCTGCAGTACCACGTCGATGATGCCGCCCATCATCTGCCGCAGGTGTGTTTCCAGCTTGCCGCACTTGATGTCCAGCAAGGCGTACCGGGACTTGATGACCACGTTGGTGATATTGCCGTCGCCGACCTGTGCGGCGTTGAAGCCCATGCCGAACTGATAGATGTTCTCTTTGTCCAGTTCCAGCTTGACCTTGCGGGCTTCATAGGGCACTTCTACCGTTTTCATATCCACCCCGCCGCTTTCGCCGGTGCCGATCACCTTCTTGGTCTTGATGTTTTGCATCAGTTCTGTCATGTCCGTGCCGCCGTATCCGGACACGACCACCAGATACTCCGCCGCGTCCTGCAGGTTGTTGGACAGCCCGCAGGACATCAGGTCATAGTCGTCGATCAGCGACTTCACCGGCTGAAGCCCCGAAACGCGTTCACGGTTGTTGTCGATGCGGAACCACGGCAGAAAGCCCAGCCCCTCGAAGTAGGTATCGTCGGAATTGCCCTTTTTGTAGAGCACATGCGGCCGTGGATTGGGAAGCCCGTTTTCCGGTTCGTCCAGCGTGATCGTGCCGCTGTCCGGCTGCGTATACGTCCACGTCTGCGTGTCGTCCATGACAAGCACCTTGTACACTGTGTGCCCGTACATGTCTGTCCGCTGCGGATACCGGTACAGCACATAGTCCCTGCCGTCAGAAGTGTATCTGCCGTCTGCTTCCACCACAGACAACGCATCGGCACACTGGAACGCCAGCCTGCCGTCTGCGTTCATATAGGCGTACAGCCAGCCCCAGCCGCAGACCACCGCATCTGTACAGGCATCTGCCAGCTCCGCCCGAAAGCGGTCGTTCTCGTTGAAGTAGCTGTCCAGTTCCTTTTGCAGCTGTTCATCTTCGGTGACCACGATCCTGTCACGGTTGCTGAGCAGATACTGTACTTCCTGATCTGCCAGTTCCGTGAAAAATGGGTGTGAGATTTTGATGTTGCTTCTGGTTTTGTCCTCTTGCAGCTCTCCGTGAGCATCATAGTAAAACAGGCGGTAGTTCTGTATCGCATGGCGGGCGTGGTAGTACTGCCGCCCGATGCGTGCCTGTGCCTTTTGCGGATCCCCGTATGCTGTGTTCAGCAGCGTTTGTATTTCTCCGATGTGAAGCATTCTTTCACCTCCTACACAAGCCACATGCCCAGCGGCTTGGGATTTTCATACACTCCGGTCAACGCGTCCGGTGCGTCGTCGTGGGCATTCTTTCCGGTACGCTGATAGGACAGCACCGCACCGGCAAAATCCCGCCAGCGGTCTGCCCAGTTCACCGGAAACAGCACGTTCTGCATCACGCCGGTGCTGTTGGATAAAATCCGTGCAGTCTTGTTCTTATGCTGGTGAAACCACGTGATTTTCGTGTGCCGGTTCCCCAGCTTCCGGCATTCCCGTTCCACGTTTCTGGCGAACCCTCTGCCGCCGTTGTTGGATTCGATGATCGCACAGCCAATGCGGTGCTCGGTCAGCATCTGTGCAGTCTGCGGCTCGGTGATTTCCATGGGTGCACTGGTATAGAGCACGTCCAGCACGTAGTATGTGCCGTTATACACGCCGTAGCAGATGCTGCACAGGTAGTCACTGCCCTCGTCTGCGGTATCGGTGTAGCACAGCAGATACTGGAGCAGGGATTCCCCGTTTTCGTCCACCGGCAGTGCAGTGTACGTCTGTAGCCGGGTATACAGTCTGCCCCTGATGTCCATGGGCTCCTGCTGATAGTTGGCGGCGGCGATCTCTTTTCCCATGGCACTCGTCTTTGCCAGATAAGACCTTTTGGTCAGCACGGCATCACAGAGCATTGTGCCGTCGTCCTGCAACGCTTTCATACAGACGTGCCGTATCTTTGCACCGGACTTTCGGTAGTGCTCCAACGCCCGCCCCGCGAGGTCGTCTGTCGCCCAGCGTGTCATGATGATGAGCAGCTTTCCGTTTTCCTCCAGGCGGGACTGCATCGTATCCGTAAACCAAGCCCAGTGCTTTTCTTTCACCAGTTCGTTGTTGGCTTCTTCGGCGTTTTTGATGAGGTCGTCGATAATCATCAGCGATGCCCCGAAGCCGGTCGCCGTTCCGGTGGGCGATGTGGCAAGGTAGTTGTTGTAGCCGCCCTCCAAGCTCCACAGGTTCATTGCCCCGTCGCCGTGCTTGATACGGGTGTCGGGGAACACATCGGCGTACACCGGTATGTACAAGTCCGCCTTTTGCTCGGAGATCGCGTTTCGCACATTCTTGGAAAACATGGTGGAAAGCGTTTCGTTGTAAGAGCCTGTCATGATTTTCTGAGAGGGATCACGGCCGAGCACCCACTCCACCAGCAGACCGGCTGTTCTGGACTTGCCGTGACGGGGCGGGAGATTCACGATCATCACCTCGTCATCAGATTCCACGAACGCCTGAAACTCCCTGCACAGCCGCACAAGATACTGCCGGTCAGGCTGATAAAAGTCAGGTGCCATCAGGCTGCAATAGGCAAAAAAGTCACGCCTTGCCAGTTCCGCTTTCGCACCGAGTACGATCAGCCGCTTATCCACTGCCGATCACTTTCCGCAGTTCTTCTGTGGTAAGTTCTGCAAACGGATTTTTCTGCACCGATGCCTCCACCTTTGTGGTGTACTCCCCCGTCATCTTGTTCAGCGTGTCCACGGCTCGGATACGGTCTGCGGCGGCGTTGTCCTCGTCCCTGGCGATGTCGGACAGCAGCTCCTGCCGGGCCCGTGCCGTCATGATGCGTGCAGTCTGAGCAGCCTCAGACAGCTGCTTGATGTAGGCGGCAACGCCACTGTTTGCCACTAGTTTGTAGGCATTCCCCCGTGCGTACTGCTCCGAATACCCCGCAGAAACGGCAGCCTGTTCAGCGTTACCGCACTGCACGTAGTATTCTGCAAATTTTCGCTGACGTTCGGTCAATGCGGTCACGCTCCTTTCAACGGCATACAAAAAACGCCGCAAGGAAATCCTCACGACGTTTTGCTTTTTCGTCAGTATAAGTATAGCATGGAATGCGGATTACTGCAAGTGAGATTCAGTGAGATTGTGTGAGGTTTTTTCCAGCATGGCAAGCCCCTCATGAAAAATCTTTCTCGTCACACCATAGTCCCGATGCACCACCAAACGGGAGATTTGCTTCAAGCTGTTTCCTGTCAGCAGATGCGATTTCAGTATGATCCGCATTTCCACTTCCTTTGCACCGCCGCCGGAAATGGCTTGGTTGATCTCCTGCAAAATCCCCAGTTTCAGCTGATCTCGTTCCTGTTCCAGCTGCTCGATCTCCTCGTCGATCTCTGCGGCACGCAGCAGCTTCTGTTCCGTGCGGTTTTCGGCAGAACCGTGTGCGGCTCCGATGCTGTCGAACTGCACCGACTTTACAGACGTGCAGATTTCTTTGTCGATCTGGAGATCTTTTATCAGCTTGGGAATATCACGATAGCGTGTGATCTTTTCTTCGATGGTCATTACACATCACCTCAATCATTCTGCGTAAACTTAATAGGCTGGATCATCTCCGGCAAGAAGTTAATCTCGTAATGATACGGATCAACGTGTGCTCCGCTGATGTCCTCTACTGTGTAGATCGTCCAGTTGTTCAGGTAGACATAATCCACCTTGTACTGATTCTCGGCAACTTCAAGCGTGATAACAAGCTCGTTGTCGCTGTTGTTGGACAGGGAAAAGTATCCGATCAGTTCCAAGATCGGCTTGTCCGTTCTGGCATTGATGACAGACAAACGCCGCTCTACGTTGAAATAGTCTGCCTCTTTCTGCACGTTGTACGTTGCTCTTTCCGCCTCTGTGCATCCTGTCATAGATGCGGCCATCATGCACACGGCAGTTACAGCTGCAATAATTCTTTTCTTCATGTGTAGTCCTCCTTGTTTTGTCTTTTCGCTCGGTTTATGCTCGGTCAACGCTCGGCGTGCGTTAGCGTTTCTTCCGGTTCTCCCGATACTGTTTCTGATATGCTTTCCGCCGGCGTATGGCACAGGCGTTGCAGAATCTCCGGTCACCTTTCACGCCGATCAGCAGCTTGCCGCAGGTTTCGCAGGGTTTGGTGTTCATGGCTGTGCCTCCTTCGCTTTGCGTATTCTCGCTTTCAGGCTGTCGATCAGGGCGCCCTGCGTCGCGTTCTTGTCCTGCAGGGCAGCAAGGACATCGTCGTCCCGTGTGCCGGTCACTGCAAGGTGATGTACAAAAACTGTAGCTGTCTGCCCCTGCCGGTGCAGCCGCTTGTTTGCCTGCTGATACAGTTCCAAGGACCAGTTCAGTCCGAACCAGACCACGTGGTTTCCGCCCTGCTGCAAATTCAGCCCGTAGGCACAAGATGCCGGGTGTGCCAGCAGAATGTCGATCTGACGGGCGTTCCAGTCCGCTGCGTCCTGTGCATTTTGCAGTACACGGACACGCAGCTTAGATCCCGCCAGCAACGTAGTGATCCGTGTGACGTCATGCCGGAAATTGTAAAACACCAGTGCCGGTGCCCCGTGCAGCTGCTCCAGAAGCTCCTCAAACGCTTCCAGTTTGCACCGGTGGATCTCTACCGCACTGCGGTTCTCGTCGTATACAGCCCCGTTACACAGCTGCAGCAGCTTGTTGGACAACGCTGCCGCCGATCCGGCATCGATCGTAGCTTCGTCCACCTCCAGCAGCATTTCCCTTTCCAGCTGCTGATATGCTTTCGCTGCCTTGCTGTCCAACTGCACCGGAATCGTGTCGTACACCAATTCCGGCAGCTGCAAATAATCCTCGGCTTTCATGCTGATGCAGATGTCGCCGATCTTGTCCTGTATGGCCTTCTGTGCATCTTCCTTTGCCTCATAGGTCGTGAAGTGTCCGCCGTGGGTATTGCTGTTGAAATACATCTCCCGAAATCCGGTGACAGTCCGCCCCAGACGGATACCGCCGTCCAGCAGATACAGCTGTGCCCACAGATCCTGAATGCTGTTCGGTGCCGGTGTGCCGGTCAGTTCGATCAGCCGCTGCACATGGGGCCGGATCCACGTCAAGGATTTGAATCGCTTTGTCTTGCTGGATTTGAAACTGCTGCTTTCGTCGATAACGATCATGTCAAACGGCCATGCGTTTTTGAAATAATCTACCAGCCAGACGACATTCTCCCGATTCGTGATGTAGACATCTGCCGGACTGCACGCTGCACGGATCCGCTTCTGTGTGCTGCCCAGAATCATGGAGAACCGCAGGTGCCGCAGATGATCCCACTTCGCCGCCTCTGTGTCCCATGTAGCTTCGGCAACTTTCTTCGGGGCGATGATCAGACACCGGCACACCTGCAGCCGATTGTAGATCAGCTCCTGTACGGCGGTCAGTGTGATCACCGTTTTTCCCAGCCCCATATCCAGAAACAGCCCCAGTGCCCGATCGGATACGATCCGGTCAATGCAGTACTGCTGGTAGGGGTGCGGCGTGAACTTCATTCCGGCAGCCCATACGCGGTGATATGCTTTTGCATGAACTTGTCCACCTCCTCCTGTGTACTCAGCACATAGACTTTCGTGCCGACCGCAGCCAGCCGCTTTATCTGCAGCTGCTGGGATTTGGATAGATTGCCTTTTCGCCCCGGGGCTTTCAGTTCCACCGGCACGATCCCGCCGCCCGGGAAAAATACCAGACGGTCAGGTACGCCGCAGCAGCCCGGCGACGTCCACTTGTATGCCCTGCCGCCGATACGCCGTACACAGCGGCAAAGATAGCGTTCCACTTGTTTTTCATCGTCCATGTCAATCCTCGCTTTCGTTTTGTGATCTCACGCACGCACGCGTATACATACACGCATCAGGCGTATTAGGTATATTATATATCCCTCTATTTCCCTATTTTATATATCTATATATAAAATAAAGTTACAAGGTTACATTATAGGAATAAGTACGCATTTTCGGTGCGTTTTTGTGTAACTGTCTTTTGTAATATGTAACTTTTCATAAATTAGTCAAAGTTACATTTTTCAAAGAAGGTTACACCGGATAAATCCTTTTTGTACACCGTATGCACAGCCTACTCTCATAGTTTTCTGGCATCTTTCCCACCCTGGGATCCTAGCCAAAATTGCATTGATCTCCGCCGCATCAGACCTCCGGAAATAGCGGATCTCGCCGCCGAACGCCTCGCACCAGATCTCAACAGCACATACCCGCTCCCGACGTTTCAGTTTCGTCTTTTCCTTGTCATTGGCGAAGCCGCCCGCCCAGTACATCTTATGCTCAAACAGCGTCCGTTTCTCCCAGTCCTCCGGAATCTCCCGATCCAGAAAGTCCCGGATAACGCCCTCTTTCGCACTGTGCTCGCTGTGTTCTTCCTGTGCCTGCTTTGCGTACGCCTCTACCTCCGGCAGCAGATACAGCTTTTCGCCTTTGTGCCACAGTGTGAGTGCCTCTGCCCAGATCTGCGGCACATTCGCCGCCAGTTCCGTAAATACGCTTTTCGCCGGCTGCTGTACGCCGCACTCCACCGGCCAGAAACGCCGGTTTCCCGTATGGTCCCGCAGGAATTCTTCTTCGTTGGTCGTGCCGAAGAATACGCATCTTCTGGGGTACCGCCCCGTTCGTCTGCCGTAGGGCTCCCGAAAAATGTCCTCCTGCTTGGATAAAAACTGCTTGATCTTGTTGTCGTCCGCCTTGGACATTCCCACCAGTTCCGCAAGCTCCATGATCCAAGATCCCTGTATGGTTTCGTATGCATCCTTTCCATCAAACGTTGTCAGACTGTCGTTGAACCACTTCGGTGCCAGCAGCCGCAGCAGCGTGGATTTTCCCAGCCCCTGCGGACCTGCCAGAACCGGCATATAGTCGTACTTGATGCCGGGGATCATGGCGCGTGCCACTGCCGCAGTCAGGGACGTTCTCGCCACAGCACGGGTATAGGCACTGTCTGCGGCTCCCAGATAGTCGATGTACAAGGTTTCTACTCTCGGCACGCCGTCCCATTCCGGAAGGCTTTTCAGATAATCCTGCACGGCATTGATCTTGTTTCGGTGACAGCACAGGCTCACCGCGTCGCTGATCCGGTCCTTTCCGGTCACGGCGTATACCTTTTCGATGTAGTGCCGCAGTCCGGCATCGTCATTGTCCGTCCAGTCCCGCACCTCCGGACTATCGTTCCAAGGCAGTGCCCCCAAGCACAGGATCCGGTTGGAAAATTCCTCGAAAACAAACTTTCCTTTCAGATTCGGATCGTTTTCCAGAATAATCAGTACGTTGTCCGTGGTTTTCAGGGGCTTTCCGGATTCAGAATGTACCTGCAGCCGCTGCATCCAGTCCGCATTTTCCGCGGGTGCAGCCCCGAACGCCGCCGTAGCAGCGGCGTACCGTTCCTGCAGCAGCAGTTGTGCTACGCCGGTGTCTTTGACCGCATAATCACACGCCGCCTGATAGGACGGCAGCTTGTTTGTCGGCGTATCCGGCTTTGCATCGCTGTCCTTGTCGCCGAACAGATGCAGCCGCATCAGATCAAACGCATTGCACAGCTTGCCGCCTGCCGGATCGTGTGCGTGGTGGGAAAAGAGAAACTTGCCGCTCTCATAGACCACCGCACCGCCGGTAGTTGTGCCGCCGGCATAGGTGAAGCGATCTCCGGTATCACACACCGTGTACCTGTCCGGCAGGATCTCTGCAATGACCCTGTACACGTCATATATCCGGCAGAACGCCCCCACCACGCCGGACTTCTCTGTCGGATCTGCCTGCTTTGTTCCCCGCGGAATTTTCGGTGCAGTCAGCCCTGCCCACTGTTTCACGTCCCGCCAGTCGGCGTACATTCCCAGAATGCCGTCGGGATCGGCGAAATACTTGTCCCCGTAGGTGTAGACGTAGGTACTGTCCGCACAGCACGACGGCCAGTACATCAGCCGTGATGCCTCAAAGGTCGTCGGATCGCACTGTTCCATGCCGATGTACTCTGCCAGTTTCCGTGCGATCGGCTCGTATTCGTCCGCCGTGCACGTTCTGGACAGTGGGATCAGCACACGTAGTCTGGGTGCCGCTTCACTGTGCTTTCGGGTGGAGTACACGCAGTAGGCACAGTTCAGCCCCTCGATCCGCTGCAGGACTCCCTGCGTACCACCGGGAGCGATGTTGTCCATATCCAGTGTGACGACCTCTCTGCCTGTCACTGCGGACGCTTTCCGCTGCCTGCCCTCCAGTGTGCCGGCAACATAGCCGCCTACATCTTTCAGGCTGTCCTGT
>OFSC01001365.1_pt1 | contig 15913 bp, 12 predicted proteins | sample 1543201 | NCBI WGS metagenome assembly OFSC01 (sample SAMN04209228, study PRJEB22552) | human gut metagenome | biome: gut; material: feces | host: Homo sapiens | place: USA: Oklahoma
GGTATTTTTACTATGGGGTATAGCAAAAACTATATATAATGTATTGGGGGGTTTTACGAGAATTATAATATCATACTCTCTCACATAAGTGTTCACAAATGTTACAAAAATTTGCTTCTATTTTTGTGCATATTGTACATATTCAGTCTCTATTTTGAAATTATGCCACCAAAATACTTTCTCAAGAAGGCAACGTATCATTCTGAAAAACCCTGATTTTTGTTTTGATGCGCTGCAGTGCATTGTCGATCGCTTTCGGGGATTTCTTCATTTTTTCTGCAATCTGCTGGTAATTTAACCCCGACAGATAATCATCTAACACCTCACACTCCATTTTACTCAGGCTCTGGCGTACTTTTTTCAGAAACAGTTCAAAGTTTTCCTGATCGATCATGCGCTGTTCCGGATTATCTGAACGCTCCGATTCGAGATACTCTGCCAGCGGCTGTCCCTCTTCACTCACCTCCGAATAAAAAGAAACATAGGAGTTTAACGGTGCATGTTTTTTCCGGTTGGATGCCTCTATGGCACTGTAAATCTGTCTTGTGATGCACAGTTCTGCAAAATGGAAAAACGAAGTTTCTCTCTCTTCCCGGTAATCGCGGATTGCTTTAAACAGACCGATCATCCCCTCCTGGATAAGATCATCGGTATCGCCCCCGATCAAAAACATGGCATTCGCCTTTTTCCGCACAAGTGGTTTGTACTTGTCCAACACATAATCCATGATCGCGGCATCCCCAGCCCGAAGCTGCCGCAAAAGTGCTTCATCACTTAACCTGTCATAGGCTGTCTGCTCTTTTCCCGGATCATTGTCCCTATATTTTTCCATACCTGATCTCCCTGCACAATCGTTCCAAACCGCATCCACGCCCTGCGGATGCGCCATATCCAGAAGTTACTGCAGACGCTGTCTCACGATCTCATATGCCAGCACGCCTGCGGCTACCGATGCATTTAAGGAATCAATATCCCCTTTCATCGGAATGGATGCGATAAAATCACAATTCTCTTTTACAAGTTTGCTGACACCCTCGCCCTCGTTTCCGATCACAAGACCGATCGGTCCTTTTAAGTCGAGTTTGTACATCTCGGTTCCGCCCATGTCAGCGCAGACAAACCATAAGCCTTTTTCTTTCAGCTCCTTGATGGCTGCAGTCAGATTTGTCACTTTTGCGACAGGCGTATAGTTGATCGCACCTGCTGAAGTCTTTGCAACCGTTGCAGTCAGTCCCACTGCCCGGCGTTTTGGAATGATCACTCCATGCGCTCCTGCCAGATTTGCGGTACGGATGATCGCACCAAGATTATGCGGATCCTCAATATTATCCAGAATAAAAATGAACGGTGGTTCTCCTTTTTCCTCTGCATTTTTTAAAATATCTTCCACTTCCGCATACTCATATGCTGCGGCAACTGCAATGACACCCTGATGCTTTTTTGTCTCGGATAACTGGTCTAAACGTTCTTTATCCACAAAATTAATAATGGTGTCATGTTTTCTCGCCTCTCTGACGATCGTGCGCACCGGTCCGTCCTGACATCCATCTAAAACAAACAGTTTGTCTATTGTTTTTCCGGAACGGAATGCCTCTAGCACCGCATTACGTCCCTCTATTTTCTGTTCTTCATATCCCATGAAATTCTTTTTCCCTTTCTCTTATCGTGATCTCATCACGCAGTCATTTTTCCACTTGTCAGATGTGACTATAATTTTAGTTTCATCTCCTCGATGCCGGTTTTTACCAGCTCGACCAGACGCTCAAATTCGTCTTTCAGATACAGATATCCCATGAGTGCTTCAAATCCGGTTGCCTTACGGTAATCCGACATTGTGGCGTTTTTTGCCATGGTAAAAGATTTGGCGTTGCGCCCTCTCTTATACACGGCTGCCTCCTCCTCTGTCAGGATCGGAAGCAGCACTTCCATCATCTCCGCCTGCGTATGTGCCTTTACGATCTGACTGGTACGTTTATGAAGTTCACTCGCTCTTGTGTTGCCTTTGGCTACTACCAGAGACCGGATCACAAGGTCGTAGATACCATCTCCGATATAAGCCAGTGTCAACGGTGAATATGTGCGGATGTCGACATCCGGGATTTCAAATTGTTCTTTTAAATAAGAATCGATTCCTTTTTCCATCTCTCTTTACTCCGCTTTATGCCATACCACACCTTCGCGGGTGTCTTTGATGACAATTCCTTTTGCAAGCAGTTCGTCACGAATGGCATCTGCCTTCGCAAAATCTTTTGCTTTCTTTGCTTCTTTTCTCTCCTCGATTTTGGCAAGGACAAAGCTCTCAAGTTCAGCGTCAACGCCTTCCGTTGTCTCTGTGCTCTTTGCATTTTCCAGATTCAGGGAAAGAACTTTGTCAAAATCTTTGATCAGCTCGTATTTTGTAATATCGTTCGTGTCTGCTTTTAACAGATCATATAATACAGTGATCGCCATGGAAGTATTCAGATCATTTGAAATCGCATCCACGAATTTTGCCTTGTACTCTGCAAATACGTTTTGGTCTACCTCGCCCTCTTTTTTCAGTCCGGCAACACGTTTTACCAGTTTGTTGTAAGCGGCTTTGGTGTTATCCATGATTTCATAAGAAAACTCAAGCGGTTTTCTGTAATGGGACTGTAAGCAGAACATCCGGTATACGATTGGATCGTATCCTTTTTCCTGTAATAAGGAAACAGTGAGGAAATCTCCTTTGGATTTACTCATTTTACCGGATTTGTCATTCAAATGCTGTACATGGAACCAGTAATTGCACCATTTGTGTCCGAGATAACTTTCAGACTGTGCGATCTCATTGGTGTGATGTGGGAAAATATTATCCACACCGCCGCAATGGATATCCATGTACTCGCCAAGATGCTTGATACTGATGCAGGAACACTCAATATGCCATCCCGGATAACCGACGCCCCATGGGCTATCCCATTTCAATGCCTGGTCTTCAAATTTGGATTTGGTGAACCAGAGCACGAAGTCTGTCTTGTTTTTCTTATTGGTATCCTCATCGACATCATCCCTTACACCGACTAAAGTCTCAAGTTCTGCCTGTGTGGAGAAAACATAGTAATTATCCAGTTTGGACGTGTCAAAGTAAACGTTTCCGCCTGCCTGATAAGCGTAACCCCTTTCTAACAGCCCCTCGATCATTTTTATAAATTCAGGAATGCAGTTCGTTGCAGGTTCCACAACATCTGGTCTCTTAATGTTTAATTTTTTACAGTCCTCAAAAAATGCGTCTGTGTAGAACTTTGCGATCTCCATAACTGTCTTATGTTCACGCTTTGCACCCTTTAACATTTTATCTTCCCCGGTATCTGCATCGGAAGCCAGATGTCCTACATCTGTAATGTTCATAACACGTTTTACATCATATCCGACATAACGAAGTGATTTTTCCAGAACATCTTCCATGATATAACTTCTCAGGTTTCCGATATGTGCAAAATGATACACCGTAGGTCCGCAGGTGTACATTGCGATTTTGCCGTCCTCATGAGGAATCACGGTCTCGATTTTTTTTGTGAGCGTATTGTAAAATTTAAAATTATTTTCCATTTGTGTTCTCCATTTTCTTTCTATATTATTTTAACTTTGAAAAAGCGTTTCACTTCCTATTATTAATCCTGTCTGACTTTCCGGTCAACCTCTTTCAACTGGCGTTCCAGATCAAGCACACGATTGACAAGCTCGGCGTTCTCTCTCTGTAAAAGAGTAATGTCCTCTTTGACCGGATCCGGCAGATGACACTGATCCATATCGCTTCGTGGAATTTTTATGTTGTCGCGTTTTACCACACGTCCCGGAACACCGACAACGGTGCAGTTTGGCGGAACTTCCTCCAAAACCACGCTTCCGGCTCCGATCTTGGAATTTTCCCCGACCGTAAAAGAACCAATGATTTTTGCGCCGGCACTGATCATGACATTGTCGCCGATCGTTGGATGACGCTTTCCGGTCTCTTTTCCGGTTCCGCCTAATGTCACACCCTGATATAAGGTAACGTTATCACCGACGATCGCGGTTTCTCCTATGATAACGCCACTTCCGTGGTCGATGAAAAATCCTTTTCCGATCGTTGCTCCCGGATGTATTTCAATCCCTGTTTTTCTCGCCGCACGCTGGGAAAGAAATCTTGCCCAGAAATAGTGCCCTTTCAAATACAGTTTATGTGCACGTCTATAACTTAGCATAACACGAAAGCTTGGATAAAGCAAAACTTCCATCGGACTTTTAATCGCCGGATCGCGTTCCTTGATTACCTGAAACTCTTCCTTCATATACCTTAGGATACCCATCTCTTCCCATTCCTTTCCACATACAAACCAGAACAAAGTTTCCTATTACAAAAAAAGGATCATCCGTCTCCTAGAGACGAAATGATCCGCGGTTCCACTCTACTAAAATCATATGATTTCACTTGACGCATGTAACGTATGCCAGACGTACCCGGCTACGGCATCCCTGCATCCTGCGGTGCAGATGACTCTCGCCGGATCAGCTCACGGAGGCACTTGGGGACTCTCTCTTCCAAGACTGCTTTCAGCCGGTGACAGTCTCTCTCTTTGCGCTGCCCAAATTCCTACTCTTTCCGTTCATCGCTTTGCTATTCATTTATCCGGAACATTTTTCATTCCTAATATAGTGTATGCAGTCCGCCCGGATTTGTCAAGAATTTTTCTTATGACTGCTTTCTGCATCCGGCGCAGCCTTCGCATCCAGCCTGGGAATCTGCCACTGCCACACTGCTCTCATAAATGGTTGTCAGCGCACAGATCGCCTGCGATGAGATTCCCTGCTCTGTTCCTGTAAAACCAAGACCTTCCTCGGTCGTTGCTTTCACATTGACCTGACTTACATCAATATGCAATGCTGCCGCAATATTCTTCTCCATCTCCTCAATGTACGGACGCATTTTCGGTTTCTGAGCAATGATCGTTGCGTCGATGTTCTCCACAATATATCCTTTTTCCTCAATTAGTTTTGCAACATGCTCTAACAATCTGATACTCGAGATCCCTTTGTACTGTGGGTCTGTATCCGGAAAATGTTTTCCGATATCACCGAGTGCCGCCGCTCCCAGCAGTGCATCCATGACCGCATGCAGCAAAACATCCGCATCCGAATGTCCCAAAAGACCCAGCGTATGTGGAATCTTTACACCTCCAAGGATCAAATCCCTTCCTTCTACTAATTTATGGACATCATATCCCATTCCTACTCGCATTCTTTTTCTCCTTCTATGACGGTTAAACTGTTTTCATTATAGCATACCCATTTTGTAGTTTCTATTACTTTCCATCAACCTTTTTGCACGACTCCATGTACCTCTTTATATTCCTTCGGCGACACCCCGAACTCCTTTTTAAACGCCCGGTAAAAACTGGAGTAATCCTTAAACCCGAACATTGTGTAAACATCGGTAATACTCGTCTCACCCAGGATTGCCGCCTTGGATGCCTGCATCCGTTTCTTCAATATATATTGGTGCACAGACAATCCCATCTGTTCTTTAAAAATATGTGCAATGTGGTATTTACTGACAAAAAACTGCCCTGCAAGCTGCTCTAAAGACAGCTCCTCATCCAGATGGTCATCAATATAATAAATAATGTTCTGATAAAGATTCTGTTCCTCTTTCTCACTCTTCGGATTCTGCTGTTCATAGACAATACGGTTCAGCTGAAGAACAAGGTCATTCACACAGAGGGAGACCTTTGCCTCTTTTCCAAAACGCTCCGACTTAATCTCCTCGATCAACTGGAAAATCCGGTACTGGATCGTATTAAACGTGATCAGGTCATTGTGAAAAATATATGTTTTCTTTACCAGAACATTCTGCATCAGATATCCGTAAGAGGAAGAAACTTCCATCAACTGGTTGCAATATTCCACACTGATCCAGAATACAAACCTCCGGTAAGGGATCTCATTTCCATGCACCATTGCCATGTGCTTTATCCCCGGAGGTATCAGCACCATATCTCCATATTTTAAAGGATACTGCTCCCCCTCGATCCAGATGGAGACATCCCCTTCCAGGAAAAAATAAAACTCATAGTAATCATGCGAATGTATGGAAACCTTTTCAGATGCCGGCTCATTATAATAGTAGATTTCAAAATCCCGGGACAGCATGTATTGTCTCGTGGAAAACTTGGTCTGAAGATTTTTTGCCATGTGTGTTTCCTTTCCTGCTTGTAAACAGCCTGCTGCTGTTTCTTATGTGTCTGCACTTTTCACTGCCTGCATACATTATATCATGAAGCAAAGCTTCATGATCGTTATCTACACTCGCTTCGCTCGGCAGTCTTATTATATCATGTGCAAAACCAGCACATGATCAACATTCGTCGCTCGCCGAACACATGCATGTGTTCTTCTCGCTTGCACTCATTTTATCATTCAACCGCAACTTTTGCAATGTGAACAACAACTCTGTCAATTTTCTTTTTTCCTCTTTTGGATATAATAAGCTTATCAAAACAAAAACCTGCTGCTACACGGCAGCTTCACAATTTTTTCTAAGAAAGGAAACAAGAAACTATGGAAATGACATTAAGATGGTATGGTTCCAAATTCGACACTGTAACATTAGAGCAGATTCGCCAGATCCCGGGCGTAACAGGCGTTATCACAACTTTATATGATACCGCACCTGGAGATGTATGGAGCAGAGAACGCATTCAGGAAATGAAAGCAGAAGTTGCTGCTGCAGGACTTCATGTAGCGGGTATCGAGAGCGTAAATGTTCATGATGCGATCAAGACAGGTTCCGCTGACCGTGACAAATACATCGATAACTACATCGAGACTTTAGAGAACCTTGGAAAAGAAGATATCCATCTTGTATGCTACAACTTCATGCCTGTATTCGACTGGACACGTACAGAGCTTGCACGTAAAAGACCGGACGGTTCCACAGTTTTAGCTTACACACAGGAAGCTGTAGATGCCATCAATCCAGAAGATATGTTCGCTTCTATCTCCGGTGATATGAACGGAACTGTTATGCCGGGCTGGGAGCCAGAACGTATGGCTAAAATCAAAGATCTTTTTGCAATGTACAAAGACATCGATGATGAAAAACTTTTTGAAAACTTAAAATATTTCTTAGAGAGAATCATGCCTGTATGTGACAAATACGACATCAACATGGCAATCCACCCGGATGATCCTGCATGGAGCGTATTCGGACTTCCACGTATCATCATCAACAAGAAAAACATTCTCCGTATGATGGAAATGGTAGATAACCCACACAACGGTGTTACTTTCTGCTCCGGTTCTTACGGAACAAACCTTGAGAACGATCTTCCGGATATGATCCGTTCCTTAAAAGGACGTATCCACTTTGCACATGTCCGCAACTTAAAATTCAACAGCCCGACAGATTTCGAGGAGGCAGCTCACCTTTCTTCTGACGGAACATTTGATATGTACGAGATCATGAAAGCGCTTTACGATATCGGATTTGACGGACCAATCCGTCCGGACCACGGACGTATGATCTGGGGCGAAGTTGCAATGCCGGGTTACGGTCTTTACGACAGAGCTTTAGGTGCAACATATTTAAACGGTTTATGGGAAGCAATTGAAAAAGGAGAGACAAGACATGCAGTTAAATAGAGCAGGTTTAGCAGATAAAAGTGCATGGGAAGCTAAGGGTTATGCCCTTCCTTCCTTTGATTATGAAACAGTAAAAAAGAATACAAAAGAGAATCCATTCTGGGTTCACTTCGGTGTTGGTAATATCTTCCGTGCATTCCAGTGCAACGTTGTCCAGAACCTTTTAAATGCAGGTGTTCTTGACCGCGGATTGACCGTTGCAGAGGGATATGACTACGAGATCATCGAGAAAATGAACCGTCCACACGACGATTTAAGCATTCTCGTTACTTTAAAAGCAAACGGAACTGTTGAGAAATCCGTTACCGGAAGTATCATGGAATCCCTCGCTTTAGATTCCCACGATGACACACAGTTCTCCCGTTTAAAAGAGATTTTTGCAAAAGATTCCCTTCAGATGTGTACTTTCACCATCACAGAAAAGGGTTATAACTTAAATACTCCGGACGGAAACTTCATGGCTGCTGTTGCAGAAGATATGAAAAACGGACCGGAAAGACCAGAGAGCTACATTGGTAAAGTTGCTGCATTAGTTTACGCACGTTACGTTTCCGGTAAGAAACCGATCGCCATGGTAAGTATGGATAACTGCTCCCACAACGGAGATAAGTTAAAACTCGCCATCACTACTTTTGCAAAAGAGTGGGCAAAAAATGGTGTTGTAGAAGAAGGATTCGTTTCCTATACAGAGGACGAAAATAAAGTTTCCTTCCCATGGACTATGATCGATAAGATCACACCAAGACCAGACGCTTCCATCGAGGCATTATTGCAGAAAGATGACATCGAAGGTCTTGATCCGGTTATCACAAGCAAAAATACTTACGTTGCTCCATTCGTAAACGCTGAGGAAACAGAGTACCTTGTCATCGAAGACAAGTTCCCGAACGGACGTCCTGCGTTAGAAAAAGGCGGTCTTATCTTCACAACCCGCGAGACAGTAGATAAAGTAGAGAAGATGAAAGTCTGCACCTGCTTAAATCCACTTCACACAGCACTTGCTGTATTCGGATGTTTATTAGATTATAACCTCATTTCCGCAGAGATGAAAAATGAGACTTTGGTAAAATTAGTAGAAGGTATCGGATACAAAGAAGGTCTTCCGGTTGTTGTAAATCCTGGCATTCTTGATCCAAAAGAGTTTATCGACACTGTACTGAAAGTACGTGTTCCAAACCCATTCATGCCTGATACACCACAGCGTATCGCAACCGATACTTCCCAGAAACTGGCAATCCGTTTTGGTGAGACGATCAAGGCTTACGCTGCTTCCCCTGAACTGAATGTTTCTGATATTAAATTAATTCCATTGGTATTTGCCGGATGGCTTCGCTACCTTATGGCAATTGATGACAACGGAAATGAATTTACCTTAAGCCCAGACCCAATGTTAGACGAGGTCCGTCCTTACGTTGCAGATATTAAACTTGGAGATTCTTTTGACGCTGATGCAAAATTAAAAGATATCCTCTCCAACGCTAAGATTTTTGGTATAAATCTTTACGAAGTTGGACTTGCAGAGCTTACCTGCCAGTACTTCACAGAAATGACCAGAAAACCTGGCGCTGTTATGGAAACATTACAGAAATATGTCGGCTGATCATAACTGATCACGATTCCAAAATGCAAAAAGACAGCCGCACCGGGATTTTTATGAATCTCGGTGCGGCTGCTATTATTTTCCTGTCATATTATGTTATGTATAGATCTGAATACCGCTCATCATCTAATATTTTTTTGTTTTTCTTCATTTGCATCTTCTTTTCATTCACAGCACTGAATCAATGTAACAATATCCAGTCTATCCATATCATTATATAAAGTCTTTTCCTTTATCCATAATCTCATAGAAATTCTTGTGCCTTTTTTCAAATCTGTAAACTGAATTAGTTCATCATTAGTATTAACAATTTTTATCTGATCTGAATTATAAATTTGATGGTTCTTTTTCCATGATAGTCTCCATATAAAATACGTATTTCTACTTAACTTCAATTTAATATATTATTGCTTTCCAATCAAGGGACAGAATTGTCCAAAAATTTATTTCAAAATTATTTATCACACTAGTACTTATTTGCATTATTCAATCAAAGCTACCTTCTCGTAACTTTGAAATTCCATTCATACAATATATAGAATCTATTGCCCCATATAATGATATTCCTAATTATCCTGAATATAAAGGTTAATCATTTTTTCTCTATATATTTTTTCGTAAAAAGGCTGTTTCACATAATGACTGATGGATATGCATTTCATTAATCCATCGGTCATTTCCATATTCCGTTTTTTTTCTTTGTTTTTCTTTTGTATTTCTTTCTCATTCCATAATATATCATATATTTTATAATGAATATCCCACACCCTTCTACACGATAAGCTTACCTTAATTGATTTTCTGTCTATTTCTTCTGCCCTCACATGTTCCCCACTATTTCCAAGTTCATTGACAGCAGCTTCAGTAACAATTTCATACACTGAAATTGCCTGTGACAATCCATTATTTAAAGCATAATTGTCATAAAGTCTAAGTATTAAATTAATAGATTCCCTTTTCTCTTTTTCCTCCATTCCTTTCCAGCTATTGCTAATACAAATTATTTCCCTTTCTGTCAGATACACGTTCTCTTTCCTATAAAGATTTTCCGCACGCAGCGTACATTCCAGAGCCTCTTTTTCCATTTTTACAAATTCTTCTCTCGTTACTTTTCCCTGTTCAAACTCTAGTAACGCCTGCTTCTCTAAAAAATATTGTTTATTCTGCGGAATATCCAGATCAATCCGTGATTTCAGGCTTTCCAATTGTTTACTTGCCACAGAAAACTTCCGGTCATTGATGTAATCTGCTAGTTCTTCTGCCATTCTTATGACTTCACGGTCACTTGTGATAAGTCGTGACCACTGCATTTGTCCTGACAGTCCCAGTCTGTTTAATAATTTTTTGAGTGTTTCCCTCTGCATATCTGTCTGTCCTTTTTCCGCCCTGCGAAGTGATTTTACAGAACATATTCCCTCACAGAGCTGCTCCTGCGTCAATCCGAACATTTCCCTGCGGGTTCGCAGCACATCTTTCATACTAAAGATCCACTTCTGTTGGTAAAAGTAGGTGCAATCCTGCATATATGCCGGAACTTCATACTCTGCATACAAGTTTTTAATCATAGACATTAATTCTTTTGCATTTATCCTATCTGTCCCGTTTTTTTCTAAATGCTCTGTAACTGCATCCTCTGGCATTGTCTCTAATATTTGTATTTCTATTTCCAGCAGTTCGACCAGATAATATGTCCGCCCGGCATCTCTTAATTTGTCAATAGCTTTTTCACATATCTTCAAATTTTCAGTCTGTGTTTCCAATAGCAGATTCATCTCCAATACCGATAATGGTCTTTTTTCGCTCCACACTTTTTCTGCATCCGGTATTGTAAGTATTACGGCTTTCCGATAACATTCAGCAATTTTTTCTTTCGAAGCCCCTTCCTGTTTCAAAACTTCTCCCCACATTGCCAAAATAAACTGATGATTTATTCTATCATTTTCCCTTAAATGTGCCTTATATTCTTTAAGCAAACGATATGCATCCTCTATTTTTTTATTCTGAATCGCAGATAAAATCTTCTTCTTATAATCCCATTCTTCGAAATCGCATAAATCTAACAGGTTTTCGTATAATTCTTTCGCTATACCAAGCCGCTCTAACAATCTGTCTCTGATATTTTTATTAATGGGGCGCTCTCCGTTTTCAATTTTCACAAGCTGGCTGGCACTCATTAATCCCATCGCTAACTGGTCTAATGATACCTTTTCTTCTGTCCGTATGTTCTTTAATAATTTTGCAAAATCCTGATCTGCTTCTGACTGCGGATAAACTTTTGTTTCCTCCATACAATACTCTCTTTTCTCCATCTGTAAAAATGTCTACCGATATATCTTTTATGATAGTTTAAATCACAGGACTTTTCAATTTATATTTGCCCATATTGTCTCTGCTTTTGCCATCGCAGGCACAGAAACTGTCAATATCAAACACAAGCTGAAGACACTTTGTTTCCAAATAAATGATTGAAAAAGTGCGATTTTGTGGTAATATAATAGAATAAAAAGTGCGATTTTGTGGTAATATATCAAAATAAAAAACGCGATTTTGTTTGGAGGATCTATGTTTAAGCGAAAAATATACAGTAAACTACTATCCTGGAAAGAAGAATCCAGCGGAAATACAGCATTGTTAATCGAAGGTGCGCGGCGAATTGGAAAATCTACGGTTGTGGAATCTTTTGCTAAGAATGAATATCAAAGCTATATATTAATTGATTTTTCAACTGTATCCAAAAGTATCAAAGCTCTTTTTGAAGACATTTCCGATTTAGATTATCTTTTTTTACAGCTTCAGTTACAATACAAGGTTGATCTTCACGAAAGAAATTCTCTAATTATCTTTGATGAAGTTCAACTATGTCCACTTGCAAGACAGGCAATTAAATCATTAGTAAAAGACCACAGATATGACTATATAGAAACCGGTTCACTGATTTCCATAAAAAAGAACATACAGAACATCCTTATTCCGAGTGAAGAAAGAAAACTCTCTATGTATCCCATGGATTACGAAGAATTCTTATGGGCTTTAGGTGATCATACAACCACCGCCTTAGTAAGAAAACTCTTTGACTCCCGCCATCCAATCGGAGATAAATTACATCGGAAATTAATGAGAGACTTCAGACTGTATATGCTTGTTGGTGGAATGCCACAGGCTGTAAATGAATATCTCCAGACAAATAATTTTAGAAAAGTCGATACCATAAAACGTGATATTTTAAATCTTTATGAGGATGATTTCAAGAAAATAGACTCAACAGGAAAGCTTTCACTTCTTTTTGATGCAATTCCTGCCCAGCTAAATAAAAATGCTGCACGATATCAAGTTTCCAGTGTACTGGCAAATGACCGAGCCGATAGTATATTAGAATTAATTGCCGAATTAAAAGATTCAAAAACTGTTCTTGTTTCATATCATGCCAATGATCCAAATGCTGGAATGTCAACGAATAAAGACCTTTGTAAATTTAAACTGTTCCTCTGTGATACCGGACTTTTTACTACATTGATGTTCAAGGACAAAGACTTTACAGAAAATATAATATACGAAAAACTATTAAATGATACGCTCAATACAAATCTCGGATATCTCTATGAAAATATAGTTGCCCAAATTCTTACTTGTAATGGCAATGAATTATTTTATTATACCTTTTTCAATGAAACTTCGCGGCATAATTATGAAATTGATTTTCTTCTTGCAAGTAGAAATAAAATATGTCCGATTGAAGTAAAGTCAAGCGGATACAAAACACATAAATCTCTTGATGAATTTTGCAAAAAATATTCTGATCGTATACTTGATAAGTATCTTGTGTATACCAAAGATTTGGCTAAGGACTCTGACATTCTTTGTCTGCCAGTTTATATGGTTCCTTTTCTATAAATTAGATTTGTATATAGGTGACGGCAAACTTAAAAAGAACCCCCGCAAACAGCTTCTGAAAACTGGATGCGAGGGTTTTCTCATAAAATTTTTCTACTGTCTGATATCCACATACCCAAGCTGTAAGCTTGTCTCATCATAGAAATGGCTGCCACCATAATTGCTTAAGGTGAAGTACATCTCATTTAATTTTTCTTCCGGCACTTTGAATGCCATACGCACGGTGACGGTTTCACCTGGATTTATCGTATTAATGTAGTTGTTGTGGCGTTCTCCTCCATGAACATCCGATAAATAAACTTCCTGACTAAATCCAATAGATTCTTCGTTTACGCAATCCCATATATCGCCTGTTCCCGGTTTTTCATTCATGTATGCGTCAAACTGCATGTTTTCTCCATATTCTGCCAGAAGTGCAATGCCGCCGTTAAACATTACATTGGAAAGTGCCGTCTTTCCATTATTTTTATAATCCACTGTCACTGAAACAATTTTCATTGGAATCTCTTTGGTCTCCACAACTTCATCAACTGTGTTGATACCGTCTCCGCTCTTTAAATATTCCACTTTCATTGGCAATAAATTACCGTCTGTGTCAAATGCTGCTTTTGTATCATCCTCCAGCATATTTTCTGACAAACTGCTGATATTATCGGAAATTGTTACATCGGAAACGATTGCTGTAAGTCCCGGTGTTGCTTCAATTCCGTTCTGATCCAGAGAAATCTCACCGCCAATGAGGTGTATATTTTTCATTTTCTCTTTTGGAAATGTCATCAATGTTTCCGGTTCATCCGTTTCCGGTTCTCCTTTTCCTGCCTCATTTTCCATGTCATTCCAACTGCACACCTGCATAACATTCTCTCCGCTCGTTTCTTCTGTCGGAGTAATGGAAACACCCTCTGCGATCTGGAATGCTTCTTCTTTTGTCACATCCGGGAAAATGAACATCTCAAGGAGGTAGTTGTGTTCCGCGTAAATCATATATATTTTTTTTGCACCGGTTGTATTTTCATTCGCAGTTCCTTCTGTAGAAGAATTTTCTGCTGAATCACCCTCGGCAGGAGCTGTTTCCATGTAAACTGCCGGTCTGCCACCGATGCTGGTTTCCTCGCTCACAGCAATGCCTGTATTTTCAATGTCTGCTATTGTTTTTTCCGGTGTCAGCTGGTACACGATCATGCTGACTCCACCCTGCATATAATTATCTTCAAAACTGAATTTTCCTTCCTCTGACTGCACCATACCTTTCGGCAGATAAGAGGTTTCCAGTCTGACATATTCGGCTGTTTTACCCACTCTCTCTTCTGTCGTCTGATCTGCCATATTCTCCGTACTTTCTGCCGCTGTCTGTGGTCCTTCAATCTGTGTTTTTAAGCCATATTTTCCAATCTTCTGGTTATGCATCTGGTAAGCAACACCTGCACAGACCGTTGTTGCAAGTGCCAGAGCAGCCACCATAGATGCCACCAGCATACGGTGTGCCATGTTTTTTTTCTTTCTTTTCTTATAAGTTACAACTTTTGGATTGTCATTTTCTTTCTCCTGCCCGATCTGCACTGCAACTTCCTGCTCAATCATCCGCTTCATGCTCTCCGGCATTTTCGGAAATTGTTCTCTCATATCTTCTAATCTCATACTGTTACCGCCTTTCCTGCTATCCAAACGATACGAAATTTATTATTTTTCATTCGATATCCGTGTTTTTGTATGTCTGTTCCAATGGATCATCACTATGTCTCAATCTGCCAGCGCTTCTTTTAATTTTCCCCGCGCTTTTGCCAGCCTGTTTTTTACTGCACTCTCTGTCGTATCTAACAATGCTGCGACCTCTTTCACACTGTACCCTTCCATATAATACAGTGTGACGCACAGTTTTATCTGCTCTGGCAAATGGAAAATCGCTTCATATAAATCTGAATAGTCTTTGGATTCCGTTTCCTGCTCGTTCATCTGATAATCCTGCAGGGAAATAATTTTTTTCTCTTTGCGCATGATCGCATAACACTCGTTCATCACAATGCGGATGAGCCACGTTTTTGCATACGAGTCATCCTTTAATGTATGTAATTTTGCAAATGCTTTTACAATGGCTTCCTGTATCGCATCCGCACAGTCTGCGTCATTGTAGAGCAGGGACTTTGCAATATGATACATTGTTTCCTCGGATTCAATGATCAATTGTCCTAATGTTTCTTTTTTCATTGTATTTTGTGCTGTTTTCCACTGACTTGTCCGTGGAACAGCTTCCTTTCTGCCGGCTTTTCACTTATTTACATAGATTAGATGCATGAGAGGCGGATTTGGTCTCTGTGCATTTTTGCTTTTTAATAGAAAAACCTCACCAGCAGATTATACTCAGCCAGTGAGGTTTTTACTAACAATATTTTTTTGTTATGCCCCTTCAATCTCCTTGATGCTGAATCCGTTTCCTTCCAGAAGATACGTGGCACTGCTTCCGCAGTGCGGACATATTTTTGCATACTGGACTGTGGAATAGGTTTTTCCACAGTCCTCACACATGGTAACACCAGGTATGATCTCGATTTTTAATTCTGAGTCTTTTAAAAGCTCTGATCTGCTTCTTGCATAGCCCCAGCAGTCTGTCATGTATTCCGGGACAACGCCGCTGACTTCTCCAATCTCACAGGTCACGGATCTGATCTCTGTGAGATTGTTCTCAGCAGCCACTTCCTCCACGGTACGCATAACATGTACAATAATTCCCAGTTCGTGCATTTTATTCCTCTCCGTAAATTGTTCACGAATGAATTGTTTATA